>Ga0256407_10001022_pt1 | contig 62255 bp, 51 predicted proteins | sample RumenRJG_04DNA_FD_193489 | JGI IMG/M metagenome (GOLD analysis project Ga0256407, IMG submission 193489) | Bovine rumen microbial communities from Lethbridge, Alberta, Canada - RJG_04 | ecosystem: Host-associated > Mammals > Digestive system > Stomach > Rumen | place: Canada: Alberta... | reverse complement strand
GGGAGGCATGTGTACCCCTGCTGCGCATCCTCTGCATAGGAGGAGCCTTCATGCCCTTCTATTCGCTCTATAAGAACCTGATTATCAGTCAGGGGCGCAGTGATATCAATATGTGGCTGAATATCTCACAGATCATTTTGCAGATGGTACTCATCTTCATCACCTATCGGCATGGAATCATCATAGTGGTAAGTGCCTATACCCTCTTGAACATCGTGTGGCTGATTACATGGCAGTGGTTTGCCAAGAGGCTGATTGGCGTGCGTCTATGGGATGTCTGCAAGGACACGATACCCTTCGCCCTGATCAGCGGTGTGCTGATGGCAGTTATCGGCTGGCTGACAGGTGGCATCAGCAATAGCTATCTGTTGCTCTTGGTACGCATAGTATTGGCTGTAGTGCTCTATGCCATCATCATGAAACTGCTACGTGTAAAAATGATGGATGACTGCATACAGTATTTAAAAGGTAAAAAGATAAAAGAGTAAAGTACATGACGAAATATCCTGCAGAAAATGATGTCGCCGTGCTGTTGATATTCTTCACTCGGCAAGAGACGCTCAAACGTACCTTTGAGGCGATTAAGAAGGCACGTCCCTCCCATCTGTATCTCTATCAGGACGGACCACGTAACGAGGTGGAGGCACAGAAAATAAAGGCGGCTAAGCGTATCGTTGCCGATGAGGAGATAGACTGGGAGTGTGAGGTGCAACGCAACTACCATACAGAGAACAGTGGTGCCTGGGCTTCCAACTATCAGGCACAGCGATGGGCATTCTCCTTGCATGACAAATGTATCGTCATCGAGGATGACTCCACCCCAGCCGTGTCGTTCATCCGTTTCTGTACGGAGATGCTCAACCGCTATGAGAATGACGAGCGTATCACCATGATAGCCGGCTACAACCACGAGGAGAAGACGGAAGCTCCCTACGACTACCTGTTCACCTCGGTATTCAGCATCTGGGGATGGGCTTCATGGAGCAGGGTCGTCAACCAATGGGATGACCATTACAAGGTGGTGGACAGTGATTTCGACATGCACCAGCTGGAGGCTTTGGTGAAGGCTCATGGTGACAGGGAGGAGATGGTCAAAAAGCTCCGTAAGCATAAAGAGACGGGTGACCCTATCTACGAGACCATCTATTGGTCGTATAACATGCTGCACTCCGGACTGACCATCGTACCTACCCGTAATATGATACAGAACACTGCCGTATCTGAGGAGTCTGCACATTTCCAGAGCGCGATGAAGACACTACCTAAGCGCATGCAACAACTGCTCACCATGCCCAGCTACGAGATCGCTTTCCCCCTGCGTCATCCGAAGTATGTCATCGAGAATGTGGAATACAAACAGCGTGTCTACCGCATCATGGCATGGGGACACCCTTGGATCAAGATAGGACGGAGCATGGAAGAGTTGTGGCGCAACCTGCGTTATGGTAACCTGAAGGCTATCTGGCATGCCCTTGTCTTCAGGGTTAAGAAGAATACCGGACATATCAACTATCAATAGAAAGACTATGGAGATATCAATCATTATTCCTGTTTATAACAAGACCTCCTATATCGAGAAGTGCCTGCAAAGCATCTTCTCACAGGACTTTCCTTCGTTTGAGGTGATTGCCGTAGATGACGGCAGTACGGACGCTTCAGGGAAAATCTGTGATAAATGGGCTGCGGACGAGCCACGCCTGAGGGTCTTCCATACTCCCAACAGCGGTGTGACGGCTGCCCGCCGCTATGGCGTGAAGCATGCAGACGGGAAGTATATCATGTTCGTGGATGCCGACGACTTGCTGACAGACGGAGCATTGACAAACATGCACCGCGCCATCACCCAGTCTGGGGCTGACGAGGTAATAGGTCCTTATATCGACCAATATGGTGTCATTCATGACTCCGGCTTCCGAGAGTGGACCACCTGCGAGCCTCTGATCCGTGACTTGCTTGCCACCCGTAACTCTTTCTGTGTGCTGTGGGGCATCATCTTCAAAAAAGAATTGCTGGACGGGTGTTTGGGTGCTCCCAGAGAGATTGTGGAACGGGAAGACTCACTGATGCAAATCAAATGTCTGATGAAAGAGCCAAAAGTATACTTCATCGACCAACCTGCCTACCTGCATTATGAGGACATCCCCAACAACAGAATAGAGGACCTGCACATGATACGAATCTATGATGAGGAACTGCGACAGACGTTACAACCCCAATGGGAACGTTATCGCTCTGCCTTCATTGGACATCAAATCAAGGTCTATGAGAAATTCATCGACAACCGGCAGTTCCATGTCCTCAAAGATTACTACCGCCCCCTACGGAAACAGTTAGACAGTTCGATACCCCTTGCCGACCGGGTGGCGCTCTTACTGCCTCCCCGTATCAGCTACTTCCTCGTACATTATTACAAACAATGGCGGAAGCGCTCATCCTAACAGGTATCCCACCAACAGGGTACCATTATAGAGCCATAGGAAAACGGTAATAAGAAGGAGAAGGTATGAAGTGAGACGTACGATGGTGGAAGTACCATGCTTTAACAGGTAAGCGATACCGACGGGCAGTACATACGCCCAATGGGATGCCATGATATACACCTCGTTGAGTCCAAAACCCAATACCAGATGTATCACCATGTCGAAGGCAAAGCCTGCAAAAGTGAGCCATAAGAAACGACTCTTACGTCCCAACCATACCCCGATGAGCCAGAGAACCACTATCACTGCCTCAACAACATAGCATATCCACCACCGGTAAGTCACAATCAACGGACGGTCACGCAAGGTGTCTCCCAACAGATGGTCTTGATGTAGCATGAGTGACTCGCCAAACAGGTTCTCCACCATTGAGTCCCAACGAGGGGTCGTCACATCCGTCCAACGCAAGAAGATGCTCTTTCCCTTGATAGGCAGTCCTTTGTGCATACTTTCCCAACGCTCCTGCGCTTCTTTCCGTAACTGCTGCTTATATTGCCGTTCGAAGGTTTGCTGCTTCTCCTCTGGATTCATGATAGAAGTCGTATCCATAAACTGCCGGTAGCTTCTTTCCTTCTCCACCTGCGCTTTCTTTGCCAAAGCAATCTGACGTGCCTTCTCTTGTGGAAGTACATAGGTACGGTATTCCCAATTGGCAAAAAGCCACATCATACCTGCGGGTAAGATGACGGCAAGCAATAGGTACTTAGGACGGAAAAAACGTTTGCCATTGACAAACAGGGCATTAATGAAGATTTTTACCCCGTTACTCAGCGTAATGCCCGCTGTAATGACGAAAAGCACCACCGTCTGGACGATGGTCATCTGTCTGCCCTCCTGCATCCATCTGCCTGAGATATAAAGAGTGAATATCAACAGGAACATGGAAACCGTGAAATGGTCGGCAACAATGCTTGCCACCATGATATGGGCAAAACCATAAAAGAAAAATACCAGCAGGATGGCATCAAAACGAGATACGCTGATGATGTCCTTAAAGATACGGTACAGGAAGACAACAGAATAGATATTACATACCAGCAGGATGGCAGCCAAAAGGAACTGAACGAGGTTATAGCCTGTCAACGCAATGAGTCCGTTATTCAACAGGAACAACGGATAAACCATAAAGGCAAGCAACGGATGGCGAAACACCTGATAGGTCGTACCCCAATGGGTCACCACCGCATAGGTGATGGGGTCGTAGCCTGACACATGAAACTGACTGTAGAACACGCTTCCATTGTCGATAGACTCCTGTAAGAAGAATCCTGAGAAACAATAAATACAGCATGCATGCAGGAAAACACTGACAAGTAAGAAGGCAAGAACCAACCAACGCTCATCCTTCTGAATACGGAAAATATCTACTATCGTTTTAATCATACCAGAATGCTATTGAGACAGGGGGTTGCTGCATCCAACCGACTATCAGACTGACGTTATGTACCAGCAGGTACAATGTCAAGACAGCCACTGTCAGACGCATCAAACTATGAATGATGGACTTTGAACTATGAACTTTAAAAAGATAGGCAATAGCAATGGGGAAGATATAGACCCAATGCGCCGACATGATGTATATCTCATTGATGGCGAAGCCTAACCCCAAGTGTATCAGGGCATCGGGCAGGATGCCCAACAGACACATCCACAGCAGGTGTTCCTTATGACCGCAACAGATACCTGCCAGGAGCAAGAACACCAGCAGGCACTCGACGACGTAATTCCACGACGAGCGATATTTCAGCAAGACAGGACGATAACTGGTCAGCACATCTTCCAACACATGCTGCTCATGCAGTATCAACGACTCGCCAAAGACATTCTCGACAAGTGTCTCGGAACGCGGTGTGGTACGATCTGTCCACTTCAACAGACTACCCTTACCAAGGGGCTTACCCTTATGGATGACCCATGGTGCATGCTTATACCGCTCATGATTCTCACGTGCCTTCTGCATCATCTCTGCCTTGTGCTCCTGGAAATACTTTTTCTCTGCCTGCTCTTTAGGATAGACATAGATGCGCTCCTCCCACAGTCCCAGACCAACGACCAACAGCAAAGTGCCAACAGCCAACAGAAGATAACGCCAAAAGAAGAAGCCCTTGCCCCGTGCTATCAGTTCTGCTGCCAAGACCTTGGCACCATTCGTCAATGTCACGCCTGCCGTGATGGCTACCAACAGAGCTGACTGCCACGTCTTCAGGACACGCCCCTCCTGATGTGCCTTACCAATCAGATAGACAGACCATAATATCAAGAACAGAGAGATACCAAAATGGTCGGTGACGATATACGTGACGATGATATAGGCAAGACTGAAGAAGAATACCGTTAACAAGGCAGCGTCCCACCTGCCAATTCCTATCAGCTCACGCAGGATACGATAGAGGACTATCGTAGTGCAGAAAGCAAAGAAAAGGATGATGGCTGCCGCAATATACAAAGCTCCGTTAACACCTGTCAAAGAGATGAGAATCTGATTAATTCCATAGGGCAGCCACATCAGATAAGGTAACAGGGGATGACGTAACACATCATATTTCATCCCCCACTCCGTCAGTACGGAATAGGTGGTGGCATCAAAACCTGACACATGATAATTGTATGACAGCAGTTTGCCGTAGTCTTCACAGACCACAGAAAACAATGCGTCGTACTTGGCTATCAACATCCCATTCAGGATGATGAGCAAGAGCAGGATGCCCACTCCCAAAATCCATTCCTCACGTCTCAGTCTCATCGGCGAAAGGGTTTATAATATGACTCATCGGCAAAAGCAAGTAACTCACGGTCCCCCTTACTATCACCGTATGCCGTCAGGTGATAATCACTACGTTGCGGATAAACAGTTAAAAGGCGGTTGACCTTCTCCTGCCCGAAGCAGTTGCTGGACAGGAAACGCCCCGTCAACCTACCGTCTCTCACCTCCACCTGTGTTCCTAACACCTTGACGGAAGGGAAGAAAGGCTGTACCCAGTTATCTATTGACGCACTGATAATCACCACCTCGGCACCCTCTTGCTGCGCCTGTGCGATGGCGGCAATACCCAAGGGGCGCAACAGGCTGCGATGACTTGCGGCAAACTGTTGACAATGGCTGTCAAACTCGTCCAGGGACATCCCTTTGAAGAAATATGCGAATATCCGCTCCTTCACTTCACCGCCTGGACAGAGACCTAAGAACATCTTGACCAAAAGAAGAGTATGACGGAGGAAACCCCACCAAAACTTTCTATCCCCAAAAACGTCACGGATAAAGGCGACGAACGTATCTCGTGTGGTGAGTGTTCCGTCAAAGTCACAGGCAACGATCTTCTTCATACGGGCATCACTTTTTGAATCAGATAATGTAACAGCCATGCCAATGGGACAGCGATAAGGAGTGTCAGTCCGACAGTAGGCCAGTAGCCCAGATGATAGGGCGTGATATACGTCATGACGAAATGATGATGTATCAGATAGAGTTCGAGACTGATGGTACCCAAGAAGGTACAGCTGCGATTCAACCACTGCGGAGTCTTGTGAAAGAGTGCTGACAATAATAATAGCAGGGAGACGGTCAGAGGGATGTAAATCATACGCTCAGCAAACAAAGGGAAACGACCATGACGCACCTGCTCCAGATAGATGCAAGCACTCGCTGTAGCCACAAAAGTCAACAGTATCAACCAGATGGCACCCTTCTCCATGCGGTGCTCCTGACGCACCCACTCTCCTATATTGATACCCAAGAAGAATATGGGTACACGACTCCAGAATATCTCAATATGCCCTACCGCCTGATGGATGGGTATCACCCACTGCACACAGATACACCATACCATCATCAGGACAGGCAGCCAGCGATAGGAGGGACACCGTTGTATCAGTGACATATAAAGGGGTGCCCACAGGTAGAGCATCATAATGGCAGGGATGTACCAGAAGGTGCCCTCGTCATGCAACCAGAAGTCCCAGTTAATGGTGATATCCCCTATCAGGTCGACGACACTGCCTGTCTGTCCGTTGAAGCGGGGAATATAATAGAGTGATGACATGATAAGCCACGCAGGGAAGATACGTAACAGGCGACGCTTGTAGAACTGCTTAAAGGAGGGTGTTTTCACCCAAGAGTACCATAATCCGATACCACTGAGGAACAAAAAGATATCGACTCCGATATTCCCACAGCGACGCAATCCGAAGAAGGCATCAGCACGTGCCAGTGGGGCATGAAACAGAATGATGAAGATGATGGCAGCTCCCATCAACTCCCCACGATAGCGACTCAGGTCTTTCCACGTTATCTCTCTCATAGCTTTGGACTGGGTATTTGGTCAATCACTTTCTTGACTGCCCACGACAAGGCAATCGCTACAATCACATAGAGTATCAGACCATCGTAGATGTCTTGTCGCCAGGCAACGGTAATAAAGAGTTTGCGGGCAATAGGATGGACCACAAACATAGCAGCAGAGATAGTTCCGAACCATGTCACCAGTGTCAGCAACTGTTGAGGAAGCACCTTCACTAATGCAATGGTCCCAACGATGATCAATAATGGAATCCACAACCACGACTGGTAGTTGAAGCCCATGATGACAATCAGGATGGTTGTCCCCAGCAAGATAGCACCCCATGCCCAACGAGAGAGATGGATATTAAGATGCTCGACATAGCGTCCTGCCAATATGCCCACGCCAAAAGGCAGCATCCCACCGATAAAGTTATAGCGCAGGCGGTTCAAGGTCTCTCCCTCTGGGTCGCAGAACACCTGCAGCAGCCAACATACCGCTATCAAGGCAATGACTATCCATGATTTCTGGCGATACAGCAGCAGGCGATAGACAATATAAAGCTCTATCATCAGTCCGAAGAACCAATAGATGCCGGGCCATATAATCTTGTCGGGGGTAGGCAACACATTAATATACATCAGTAACTGCGCGATCACATTATTCCAATGGAACTGGAAACGCCCGGGTGTCACCGCATCGACACACAGGAATAGCGTGAAGCCCACTATCAACATCCGCAACAGTTTCAAATAATGATAACGCACAAACCGAAACACTCCATAGCCCCCCTCGCCTATAGGAGAGGGGTTGGGGGTGAGGCTCTTCTCATATTTCATCACCAATCCATAACCACTCAAAAACAAGAACACAGGCACACCGTAATGACCAAAGTACGATAGCAGATGGACGGGCAGGAGGGCATCGGGATTCGAAAGTACCTGCCACAACTTATCGTTGTTGGACGCAAAGAACTGATATTCATTCTCCTGCACAATTCTGCCTATGAAGTGGCAGTAGTTGTGCAGCATGATGGCGAGAATAGCTATTCCCCTCATCGCCGAACATTCATCGCGTGTCAGCAGTTCATTTTTCATGCTTCAGTTTGTTATAATCGACTTGATTCTTCAAAAGCCTTGGACGTTTCTCGTTATACGCATTGTTCAACACATCATACTCCTTCCGGTAGTCTTTCGTATGAATACCTCCCAAGAACATCAGGGTATGAGGCAGCAGGTCTGTCATGTAAGGACGGTGACAGTAACGCTTGACAGCCTCCCATCCGTAGGGATGTGCCTGCCGGTATTTCTCTGATGCCCATATCCAGAACGGTATCTCAAACTCCTCACGGGCTAGACGGTAGTCAATGGTCGCCGAGTGGTTACGTCCGAAATAATCCATACTATTGAAACATTCCTCCCCATGGTCAGGCATATAGATGACGATGGCGTTCTGATGCTCAAACCGACGGATAATCTCGTCAACTATAGAGTCGTTGTAAAGCACGGCATTGTCATAGTCGGCATTGATCTGCAACCGTTTAGGTGCCAGTTTCTTGTCAGGATAGTCAGCGGGAGTGAATTTCCTTCTGGTCTTCACAGGGAAACGTCCCCTATAGTCCACATGCTGTCCCATCAGATGGAAAATGGTCAATTGGTGTGCATCGTGTTCTTTCAGGGCATCATAGTCTTGCAACACCCCTTCGTCATAACGGTGCAGCCGACTATTACGGGTGTCAAATAGCTGCTCGCTCAACTGAGGATGATTCAGGAAGAAACCGCCACTGAAGTCATAGACTGCCTCACCTGCCTTGGGCAGGAACTGGTTAGTGATAAAGGTCACATGATATCCCGCTTTTCGGAACACTTCCGGGAACATGGGCACGTCACACCAGTCACCCTCGTCACCGATGGCATGAAGAGAGAACACATGCTTAAATACAAAACTCGTCAGGTTCCAGGGTGCCACCACATCGGTAAAGGCTATCAGCGTACTGTCCTGCATCCTTTTCAGCTGGCGGGGTGTCGTGGGTTTGTCGTAACCATAGAGCTGGGAGCGGTATTTATTGAAACTCTCGCCGATAATCAGTACTATCTGCGGACTGCGGAAACTACAACTGTCCACCTGGACCTTTTCCGTTGCCGCCATCAGCTGGGTGATCTGCTGGGAGGCAAGACGATTGGCATAAAGGCTGAACACCATACGGTGGATGGGCAGGTATAGGTTGGCACACCCCTTGGTTGTCAGTTCGTGCTCCACTTCCCCTAAGTTCGATTTCGACATCAACCGACCCATCGCCTGCTTATTGGCGAAACACTCTGTCGCGCAATAAACAAACAGTCCTAAAGCGACAACTCCCATGATGGATTGCGAGTATAATACCACAGATGGGGATAGTCGCAGTCCCATCCTTTGGTTGCGTCTCTTCCACCAGGTGCTAAAGATACTCCACAGGATATGCAAGAATGCTATGAGGATGATCCATCCTGTCTTGGAGGTCAGCAGGTCCCATCCCACATACGAGTTCAGGAACTCCTTCGTCTCCTGCCCTGTAGTCTCGAAGAACAGCATGAGCATGGTGGGGGTCAGTGTCGACTCGAAACGCACATAGCAGAACATATCTATCAAGGCTACAGCATAGAGCACTACGGCAAACAACAAGCGTACCCATAATCGTATCTTCTGGGGTATCAACGCAAGGACAGCACAGAGCAGATAAAGGTCGAAAAATAGTTCGGTGGCAGATAACTCGTAAGGTTTTGCTCCTTTCAGATGCAGTCGGACCTCCGTCTGGGTACAGAGGTATCCTAAGACGAACATGAAGACGAAGAATGCCGCATTCACCGACACCGGTCGCCAGAAGATTCCCAATATCCGCAACAATCTCTTCATCTATTTAGCATATAGTCTTTTCACATCGTCTATGATGATAGCAGGAACTAAGCCCTCTACCGGTTCTCCCCGTCTGACACGCTCCCTGATCTCCGTACTCGATATAGGTAAAAGTTCTGCTTGTATCGTTCCCACCTGTCCGTCACGGGGATATACCACCACGTCGAACTCCCTCAGGATGTCTTTCCAATGATACCACCGGGTGAAACGCTCCCAGTTATCACCGCCGATTAACAGCGTAAACTCATGGTCAGGATAATCTTTACGGAGATGCTGCAGGGTTGTCCAAGTATAAGACGGTATGGGAAGGTGAAGCTCATAGTCGCAGGCTATGACACCCTCCACGTCAGCCAATGCTTTCTGCGCTAACTGAAAACGCAAATCATCGTCCAGCAAGTCGGAAGCCTCCCGTTTCAAGGGGTTTTGTGGTGACACCATCAGCCAAATCTCGTCCAACGTTGTCTGTCGGAGAATCTCCTTTGCCAATGCGATATGCCCGCAATGGATAGGGTTGAACGAGCCGCCGAAGATGCCTGTACGCTTCATTTCAGGAAATCACTGACTACACGTAATGTCTCTTGCTTTGCCTTTTCCAAGTCATCATTCACAATGACATGGTCGAACTGAGGGGCGAAGGTCATCTCGTATCCAGCTTTGGCAAGCCGCTGTTCGATAGCCTCCGGGGTATCGGTACCACGATGCTCCAGCCGCTTGCGTAACTCGTCAACGGAAGGGGGTTGTATAAACAAGCTCAAAGCCTCATCACCATAGTGTTTCTTAATATTGACACCACCTTTGACATCCACATCAAACACAACATTCTGTCCTGCTTCACGCTGACGTTCCACCTGTGCCTTCAGCGTTCCATAGAAGCGGTTCTCGTAAACCTCCTCATACTCCAGAAACTCGTTGTTGGCAATTTTCTCCTTGAAAGCATCAGGAGTCAGGAAGAAATACTCTACACCGTCTTTCTCCTCACCACGTGGGGCACGGCTGGTACAAGAGATGGAGAAATAAAGGCTTAACTCCGGGTGTTCCTTCATCAACCAGTTGACGATGGTCGATTTCCCACTGCCTGAGGGGGCAGAGACGATAATCATCTTTCCTTTCATAACTATGAACTATAAAGCATTCAGCACTTGTTCCTTAATCTGCTCCAACTCGTCTTTCATCTTCACCACGATATTCTGCATCTCCGCCTGGTTCGACTTCGAGCCAGTAGTGTTAATCTCACGACCCATCTCCTGGGCGATGAAACCAAGTTTCTTTCCCTGTCCTGGCTGATCCGCCATTGTCTCACGGAAATATTTCAAATGGTTGGTCAGACGTTGCTTCTCCTCACTGATATCCAGTTTCTCGATATAATAGATGAGTTCCTGCTCCAAGCGGTTCTTGTCGTATTCTGCCTCAGGAATCTGTTTCAGACCATCAACAATACGACTGCGTATCTTCTCTACCCTGCTTTTCTCATAGGGCTCGATACTTGCGAGCAACTGTTCTATATTGTCAATCTTCTCGCCAAACTTCTTTTCAAGGGCTGCTCCTTCCTGCGTACGGAAATCCACGAGGTGCTGCAATGCCTCCTCAACGCCTGCCTGGGCAACCTTCCATTCCTCTTCTTCCAGAACTTCCACCTCTGTCTTAGTCAGCACATCAGGCATACGGGTCAGCGTCTGCATCCAATCCAGATTCGTAGAGATACCATGACTCTCCGCAAAACCCTTCAGTTGTTGGAAATAGCTCTCCATCAGTGCCGTATTGACAGGTACAGCCTCCATAGCGGCGTCTTTCTCAATCCACACACTCATTTCCACCTTGCCACGGATGACGCGTTCGGCTATCATCTGTCGGATCTCCATCTCTTTCTCACGATAGAGTGGAGCAATACGCGTAGTCAAGTCCAACTGCTTGGAGTTGAGCGACTTGATTTCTACATTGATTTTTTTTCCTTTGTAGGCTACAACAGCTTTGCCATAGCCCGTCATTGATTGTATCATAATATCACTTTTCTTTTATTATGGGTGCAAAGGTACGATTTAGTGAGCAAAAAGCCAAATAAAATCTACATTTTCGCTTACTTATTCGTACCTTTGGATAAAGTAGGCTGCATCTCGATAGAAAAAATAAATTAATTTATTTTGTTCTTTGCCCGATTTGCACTACCTTTGACCTACGGTCGAAGGTACTTTCGTTCGAAAATGAAAAGAAAAATAAATTTTCCTTTTGCATTTTGCTCACTTATTCGTACCTTTGCACCTTATAAAATAAAAAAAGAAAGAATGGCTTGCATTTTACATATAGAGACCAGTACGTCAGTATGCTCCGTCGCCGTATCGGAGGACAGCCACTGCATCTACCATGACGAGGACCATAGCGGTCCGAACCATGCGGAGCGACTGGGGTCGATGGTTGATGAAGCACTCTCGTTTACCGACAGTCACGCGATACCTTTCGACGCTGTCGCCGTGAGTTGCGGTCCAGGTTCATATACGGGCTTGCGTATCGGAGTGTCGATGGCAAAGGGTGTCTGTTATGGACGTAATCTGAAACTCATCGGGGTACCGACCCTTGAACTGCTCTGCGTTCCCATTTTACTGGGACACGAGGAAATAGAGGAGAATGCATTGCTTTGTCCTATGCTTGACGCACGACGAATGGAGGTGTATGCTGCCCTTTACGACCGTGCCCTGAAGGAGATACGCCCCGTAGGTGCCGATGTGGTGACGGCAGATACCTATAAGGAATGGCTTGACGAGCGTCCTGTATATTTCTTCGGCAATGGCGCGAAGAAATGCATGGAGACGATCAGCCACCCCAATGCCCACTATATCGACGGCATCGAGCCTGTCGCCAAGTGGATGCAACCCCTCGCCGAGAAGCGGTTGCTGAACGGACAGACAGAGGATGTCGCTTATTTCGTGCCATTCTACCTGAAAGATTTCGTAGCTTTGAAACCCAAGAAATTATTATGAATATAAAAGGATTAGACTATAACACGCAACGGGAGAAGTTGCTGATGCCTGAATATGGGCGTGAGATCCAAAAAATGGTCGACCATGCCGTTAGTCTTCCCACCAAGGAGGAGAGACAGCTTTGCGCAGAGACCATCATCCGGCTGATGGAAAACAAGAACCCGCAGGTGCAGGAAAGTGCGAATGCCGAGCAGGCACTTTGGGACCATCTCTACCTGATGAGTCAGAAGCAACTGGATATCGACTGGCCCTTCGACGTTAGTGAGGCGGAGAAGATCCTGTCAAAGCCTCAGCCGATGGCACACCCTACCGGTGGTGCCCGCATGCGACATTACGGCAGACTGATAGAGGATTTGTTCGAGAAACTGAAGACTATGCCCGAAGGTGATGAGCGAGACGAACTGGTGCGTCTGACCGCGAACCAGATGAAACGTAACCTTGCGGCATGGGGACACGGATCCATGGATGATGAAAAGGTGGCTGATGACCTTGCCCGGTTTACTGACGGGAAAATACAGCTCGACCTCTCCAGTTTCCATTTCGAGAACACGATACCAATGGGTAATAGCAAAAATAACGGCAAAAAGAAAAAATAAATGGCATCATTCAAGATAGAAGGCGGGCATCTGCTCAGCGGCACCATCACACCACAAGGTGCGAAGAACGAAGCATTACAGGTTGTCTGTGCCACTTTGCTGACTTGCGAGGAGGTGACCATCCATAACATTCCTGATATCCGTGATGTCAATAACCTTATCCAATTGCTCAAAGATATTGGAGTTAAGATTAAGAAAACGGAAAGCGGACAACCTACAGCAAACAGTTTTACCTTCCAGGCCGATGAACTTGACCTAAATTATCTGGAGAGTGACGAGTTTGTAAGTAAGTGTTCACAACTTCGCGGTTCCGTCCTGATGATAGGTCCGCTGCTGGCTCGTATGGGCAAAGCAGTCATCGCCAAGCCTGGTGGTGACAAAATCGGACGTCGCCGACTTGACACCCACTTCCTCGGTTTTGAGAAGTTAGGTGCCAAGTTCCATCATATCCCTGACCGTAATGTGTACGAGATAGGTGCCAAGAGACTGAAAGGTACTTATATGCTGCTTGACGAGGCCTCCGTTACCGGTACGGCGAATATCATCATGGCGGCAGTCTTCGCTGAGGGTACGACTACCATCTACAATGCGGCTTGTGAGCCCTATATCCAACAACTCTGTCATTTGCTGAACCGCATGGGTGCCAATATCAGTGGTATAGGCAGTAATCTGCTGACGATAATCGGTGTGAAGGAGTTGCATGGGGCAGAACACCGTCTGTTACCCGACATGATTGAGGTGGGCTCGTTCATCGGCATGGCAGCGATGGTGGGTGACGGTATCCGCATCAAGGATGTCTCACTGAAGAACCTTGGCATCATACCGGATGCTTTCCGCCGACTGGGTGTGAAAGTAGAGGCGGACGGTGACGACCTTTATATCCCCCGGCAGAAGCATTATGTAGTTGACTCGTTCATCGACGGTACAATCATGACTATAGCCGACGCGCCATGGCCGGGGCTGACCCCCGACCTGCTCAGTGTCCTCATCGTGGTGGCATCGCAGGCTCGCGGCTCCGTCCTGTTTCATCAGAAGATGTTTGAGAGCCGCCTGTTCTTTGTAGACCGACTCATCGATATGGGCGCACAGATTATACTCTGCGACCCCCATCGTGCCGTTGTCGTAGGACATGACCGCAAACTGACGTTACGTGCCAGCAGAATGTCAAGTCCTGATATCCGTGCAGGTATCGCGCTGCTCATTGCAGCCATGAGCGCCAATGGTACAAGCACTATCAGTAATATCGAGCAGATCGATCGCGGTTACGAACATATCGAGGATCGTCTAAATGCCTTAGGAGCATGTATTAAGAGAGTATGATCAGACAAGAGGAGGTATATAAGATAGGAAGACTCGGGAAGGCTCATGGTGTCAAGGGTGAGGTGACTTTTCAATTTGATGATGATGTCTTTGACCGTACTGATGCCGAATACCTTATATTAGACATAGATGGCATTCTCGTACCCTTCTTCATGGAAGAATACCGTTTCCGCTCTGACTCTCTTGCCCTTGTCAAGTTCTGTGATGTGGACACACAGGAGCGTGCCTCTGAACTGACGGGAAGCAATGTCTACTTCCCCCGTGCCTTGGCGGAGAATGAAGAGGAGATGCCATCGCTCGCCGCTCTCGTAGGCTTCGACTTAGTTGAAGCGAAAGGGAATGCGAGAATCGGTACCATTGCCATGATAGACGACACGACCGCCAACATCCTCTTCGAACTGGAAGACGGCCGACTCATTCCTGCCACTGACGACCTCATCACGGATATCAATACCAAGAAAAGAACAATAACAATGGAAATTCCTGAGGGATTATTAGAATTATGAAGAAAAAACAAATAGCCATTCTCGGATCTACAGGGTCTATCGGCACACAGGCATTACAAGTCATTGAGGAGCACTCAGACCTCTATGAAGTTTATTGTCTGACGGCTAATAACAAGGTGGAGTTGCTTGCCCAACAGGCTCATCAGTTCAAGCCCGCCGCCATCGTCATTGCCAATGAGGCTCGCTATGAGGAGCTGAAGCGACTGATGGACGACCTGCCTGATGTGAAGGTATATGCCGGACTAAAAGCACTTGACGAAATCGTCGAGGCAGGACCTATCGACATGGTACTGACGGCAATGGTTGGGTTCGCCGGACTCTCGCCGACGATTCACGCCATCAAGGCACGGAAGGCAATAGCTCTTGCCAACAAAGAAACACTTGTCGTTGCAGGCGAGTTGATTCAAGATCTTGCCACACAATACCACGCCCCCATTTTACCGGTGGACAGTGAACACTCTGCGATATTCCAAAGTCTGGTCGGAGAGGACCATAATCCCATTGAGAAAATCCTGCTTACGGCAAGTGGAGGTCCTTTCCGCAACATGTCAATGGAGCAGATCGCCAAGGTAACGAAGGACGATGCCCTCCGCCATCCCACATGGGACATGGGAGCAAAGATCACCATCGACTCTGCCTCGATGATGAACAAGGGCTTTGAAGTCATAGAGGCGAAATGGCTCTTTGGCGTGAAAGCATCACAGATACAGGTATTGGTACACCCGCAGAGCATCGTGCATAGTGCCGTCCAGTTCCAAGATGGTGCTGTCAAGGCACAATTAGGTGTTCCTGACATGCGACTGCCTATCCAGTATGCGTTCTCCTATCCTAAACGCCTCACCCTCTCCGGAGAACGTCTTGACCTCTTTGCCACTCAAAAACTGGAGTTCTTCGAGCCCGACCTGCAGAAGTTCCGCTGCCTTGCCCTTGCTTTTGAAGCTATCCGGAAAGGTGGCAACATGCCCTGCATCGTGAATGCAGCTAATGAAATTGTGAACCGAGGCTTCTTAGAGGACAAGTGTTCTTTCCTGCAAATGAGTGATATCATCGCAGAGACCATGATCAAATGTACCTACGATGCAAACCCGACCTACGACACCTATGTCGCTACGGACGCAGAGGCACGGAGGATTGCCATGGAGTTAATAAACAATTCGAAGTAACGTTATATCAGAATAACGGCATATCGAACAATAAATAATTATTAATAATGGAAATATTTTTAATCAGAGTATTACAATTTATCCTTGCCATCTCACTGCTGGTATTATTGCATGAGGGAGGGCATTTCTTCTTTGCTAAACTCTTCGGTGTGAGAGTGGAGAAATTCTATATCTTTTTCGACTGGAAATTCAGTCTGTTTAAGTTCAAACCCAAGAATAGCGATACGGAATATGGTGTCGGCTGGTTACCGTTAGGAGGCTATTGCAAGATAGCCGGTATGATTGACGAGAGTTTTGATACGGAGCAGATGAAGCAGCCTGCCCAGCCATGGGAGTTCCGCACCAAACCGGCATGGCAGCGCCTACTCATTATGATAGGCGGTGTACTGGTGAATTTCCTTCTTGCGCTGTTCATCTACTCGATGATTCTGTTCTACTGGGGCGACACCTATATTCCTGTGAAGGACATGACATTGGGTATGAAGTTTAACCAAGAGGCAAAGTCGTATGGTTTTAAAGACGGTGATATCCTGATCGGCACCGAGGAGAAAGCATTCAAAGATTTCTCCGCTGATCTCTATCGTGACATCGCCGAGGCAAAACGTGTGGATATTATCCGTGATGGGAAGAAGATGAGTATCAATCTCCCTGGTGATCTCAACCTGTTAGGAATGCTGAAAGCAGACCCATCCTTTGTCCGTCCGTTTATCCCCGCCAAGGTTGACAGTGTCGTTCCTGGCACTCCTGCTGAGAAAATCGGCATGAAAGCCGGAGACAAGATTCTTTCTATGAACGGCAGCCCCGTTGACTCCTATAATGAGTTCATCGACCTGCTGGGCCGCCGCCAAGACTTACTGGATACCGCGACATCACCAGCAGACAGTCTAAAGGCGCGTACCGTCACCATTGTCTTTGGCAATGAGGCCAGGACGGACACTGCTACGGTACAGCTTACTCCTGACTTGAAACTTGGCTTTGTGGTCAGCAGTATCGCAGGACTCTACAAACCCGTCACCATAGAGTATGGATTCTTAGAAAGTATCCCCGCGGGCATTAAATATGGTTGGAATGTACTGGCGTCTTATGTCGATGACCTTAAATACGTATTTACCGCCGATGGTGCTAAGTCGCTGGGTGGATTCGGAGCGATAGGCAGTCTTTTCCCACCCATGTGGGATTGGTATATGTTCTGGAAGATGACCGCCTTCCTCAGCATCATACTCGCTTTCATGAATATCCTGCCGATTCCTGCCCTCGATGGTGGTCATGTACTCTTCTTGCTTTACGAGATGATTACTCGCCGTAAACCTTCGGAGGAGTTTATGATCCGTGCGGAATATGTCGGATTCGGCATCCTCATCCTGTTGATGGTTGTTGCGAACCTTAATGATATACTTCGATGGTTAGGTTATTTATAGTTCCTATAGTACCTATAGTGACTATAGTTCCTATATATTATAATAAGGTATAGGAGGGACTGGATAAGTTAAATAATATTAAATCTTTAACTTATCCAGTTTCTTGTTTTCATGATTCAAGAGAAAAGCCGTACCTTTGCAGTCCGATTATTGGGGAGAGACTTAGAATCCCCGTGAACCGTGTGTAAATAGTGGTGTCTTTGGCCGGGCGCTGCGGTTTGTGAATCACGATTCAGCCGAAAGGCACAGACGTTAGACTGCTGCGGAGCGTTAGACTCTCTGCCGTGGTGTTGTTTGTGCATAAGAGAAATAGAATCAATGTTTTTTAGTAGTAAAATTAAAAGTTAAAATGGACACTTTAAGTTACAAGACCATTTCCGTATCAAAGGAAGCTGCCCGTGAGCAGAAGGAATGGGTGGTTATTGACGCTACCGATCAGGTAGTAGGCCGCCTTGCCTCAAAGGTTGCGAAACTGATTCGCGGAAAGTACAAGCCAAACTTCACTCCTAACCAGGACTGTGGAGACAATGTAATCATCATCAATGCCGCTAAGGTGAAATTCACTGGCAAGAAAGAGACTGACAAGGTATACACCCGTTATACTGGTTATCCTGGTGGTCAGCGCTTCAGCACTCCTGCTGAGCTCCGTAAGACTACATACGGTGTTGAGCGTTTCCTGAAGCACGCTGTCAAGGGCATGCTCCCCAAAGGTCCTCTGGGACGCAGCCTGCTGAACAACCTCTATATTTACGAGGGAACTGAGCACAAGCACGAGGCTCAGAAACCAAAAGCAATTGATATTAACCAGTATAAATAATAAGATAGAAGATGGAAGTAATTAATGCAATCGGTCGTCGCAAGAGCTCTGTAGCTCGCGTTTACCTGAGCGAAGGCACAGGCAAGATCACGATCAACAAGAAGGAATTAACCGAGTATTTCCCTTCAGCTATCCTGCAGTACGTGGTTAAGCAGCCGCTGAACCTGCTCGAGGTGGCTGAGAAATATGACATTAAGGCAAACCTGGACGGTGGTGGTTTCACCGGTCAGAGTCAGGCACTCCGCCTCGCCATTGCCCGCGCATTGGTTAAGGTTAATGCCGAGGACAAGAAAGCCCTGAAGGTACAAGGTTTCCTCACCCGCGACTCTCGTGAGGTTGAGCGTAAGAAGCCAGGTCAGCCAAAGGCACGTCGTCGCTTCCAGTTCAGTAAGCGTTAATACTGGACTACGTTTAGTATCTAAACTGGTGGGACTCTGGCTAGATTACCCACTGGCTGATTCTAACAAGTAATCGCTTTTGCGCTTTTATCAAGCGTAGCGACTAAAAGAATTAAAAAGAAAGTAAACAATTAAAAAAGAAAAGCAAAATGGCTAGAACTAATTTTGATCAGTTATTGCAGGCTGGCTGTCATTTCGGTCACCTGAAGCGTAAGTGGAACCCCGCAATGGCACAGTATATCTATACTGAGCGCAACGGTATCCATATCATTGATCTTCATAAGACAGTTGTTAAGATCGACGAGGCTGCAGACGCCTTGAAGCAGATTGCCAAGAGTGGTAAGAAAATCTTGTTCGTCGCTACTAAAAAACAAACGAAGGACATCATCGCTGACAAAGCTACCAGCGTGAACATGCCTTACGTTATAGAGCGTTGGCCGGGTGGTATGTTAACAAACTTCCCGACTATCCGCAAGGCCGTAAAGAAAATGGCGAACATTGACAAACTGATGCAGGACGGTACTTTCAGCAACCTCTCTAAGCGTGAGTTGCTTCAGATTACCCGTCAGCGTGCAAAGCTGGAGAAGAACCTCGGTTCTATCGCAGACCTGACCCGCCTGCCTTCTGCCCTCTTCGTCGTTGACGTACTGAAAGAGCAGATTGCCGTTCGCGAGGCTAACCGTCTGGGTATCCCTGTATTCGGTATTGTAGATACCAACTCTGATCCTAACAATATCGACTTTGTCATCCCTGCAAACGATGATGCTAAGGACAGCGTAGAGGCAATCCTCACTGCATGCTGCAATGCCATCAACGAGGGTCTTGAGGAGCGCAAGGTGGAGAAGGCTGACGAGAAAGCTGCTGACGCTCAGGCAGAGGCTGACGCTGAGGAGGCTAAGCCAAAGCGTGCTGCCCGCAAGCCCCGTAAGGAGGTTGCAGAAGAGGAAGCTCCTAAGGCTGAGGAGGCTGCTCCCGCAGAGGAAGAGGCACCAGCTGCTGAGTAATATCGAAATAAAGATAATAACAACAAAATAAAAGAGATAAAAACTATGGCTATTTCTATAGACGATATTAAGAAGCTTCGCGCTATGACCGGTGCCGGTCTTGCTGACGTAAAGAAGGCACTGACTGAGGCAGAGGGCGACTTCGACAAGGCAAAGGAACTGCTCCGTGAGCGTGGACTTGCCATCGCTGCCAAGCGTAGCGACCGTGAGACATCTAATGGTTGTGTGCTCGTGAAGGCTGTTGACGGCTTTGCCGCTACCATCGCCTTGAAGTGTGAGACCGACTTCGTTGCCAATGGTGCAGACTTCATCGCACTGACCCAGAACATCCTCGATGCTGCCATCGCTGCTAAGGCGAAGGACATTGAGGCTGTTAAGGAGCTGACTCTTGCTGATGGTCAGAAAGTACAGGACGCTGTAACCCAGCGCTCTGGTATCACTGGTGAGAAGATGGAGCTCGATGGCTATAACGTCCTCGAAGGTGAGAACATTGAGGTTTATGACCACATGGGCAAGCACACCCTGTGCACCATGATCCAGCTGAACAAGAATGCTGCTGAGATTGGTCATAAACTCGCCATGCAGGTTGCTGCCATGAAACCAGTTGCCCTGACTGCTGAGAATGTTGACCAGAAGATTCTTGACGAGGAGTACAAGACCGCTGTTGAGAAGTCTAAGCTGGAGCAGGTACAGAAGTTTGTTGACAACAAGCTGAAGAAGGCTGGCATCAATCCTAACCTCGTTGACTCTGAGGATCATATCGAGAGCAACATGGCTAAGGGCTGGCTCACACAGGAGCAGGCTGACGAGGCCCGCAAGCTCATCGAGGCTGCTAAGGCAGAGGGTGAGGCTCAGTTGAAGATGCCTATGATTGAGGGTATTGCCAAGGGTCGTGTCCAGAAGTTCCTGAAGGAGAACTGCCTCGTTGACCAGGAGTTCCAGTTTGGTGATGGCGACAAGGCTACCGTATCTCAGTGGCTTGCCCAGCAGGACAAGGAGCTGAAGATTGTAGACTTCAAGCGTTTCACTCTTGTTGCAGAGTAATATCTAATCTATTATACAAAAAGTGCTGGCTCTTATGTAGAGTCAGCACTTTTTTATTTACTCTTCCCAATACCTTATCTTACGGGTTTGTATGACATTCGTTGTCTGACTGGGCGCATCTTTCTCCCAATAGACGATATTCAAAGCATTGCGTGTCCAGTTTCCGACATCGTCATGCGCCTCGTAGTTATTCCGCATATTGACAGACATCACACACTCATTCTTCTCATCATACACTTTCTGGCTCTGATTCAATATCTCATCCTTATCATTATAGATATACTCATTAATATAAGTGATATTGGCAGCCTTATTCGTCAGCGTACGCTTCACAAGCCGGTTAGTCTTATCATACTCATAGTCAATGACGCTCATACCCGAACGCTCTATCATCTTTCCTTGTTTCAGATAACCATACCTGTCATACACCCTATCCATAATATCAGGATTCTCCATTTTCCCATTCTTCGCAAAACGCTCCATGGGATTCTCTGCCACGGCATTCTCTGTCAAGACCTCCTGCACATGCCCCTTCAAACCGAGAATCATCGCATCTTTATAATAGGGTGTATTGGGCATATAGAAGAAATTCAGGTCCCTTGACCCATTATCATTCAAGGTTTCCGACACTTTGATATCCCCATAGGCACCAAAGAAATACTCTGCACCACCCCTGCTGTTGTATTCCCCATACTCCTTTTCCAGCTTATTCAGGAAATAAGTATGGTTACGTTCCAGCATACCCGTGGTACGGTAAGGTCCAACCGTCACATAGACAGACTGTACGAACCGCGTAGTGAGTTGGATATTGACCATCACCTTCGCCCGGATACCATAATAATCCCCCCGGAAATAAAGATCCTCACGGTCATCGGAGGTACCCCACTCCGTGAAACCCTTCTCCTTCATTGCCACGACAAAGGAGTCTACCGGTCCCTCAAGAGGAATACCCATAAAGTCCATACAACGGGTGTCAGTCTGCGCCTGAACACTCATAAACCCGAAAAGCATCAGGCAAAAAGTAAGTAACTTTTTCATCATACTTGTTGCAAAGATAATCATTTTAAGAAAAAAATCCTTATCTTTGCCACAAAAAAGAAAGAGACATGAAGATTTTTGCAGTAGGTATGAACTATATCCAGCACAATAAAGAGCTGGATGGAGCGTTATATAAGCCAGAGAGACCTGTCATCTTCACGAAGGCAGACTCTGCCTTGCTGAAGGACCACAAGCCCTTCTTCATCCCTGACTGGAGTGAGCGGATAGACTATGAGACGGAGCTGGTGGTTCGGATCTGCCGATTGGGCAAGAGCATTCCCGAACGCTTTGCCCATCGTTATTATGACGCAGTGACGGTAGGTATCGACTTCACGGCACGCGACTGGCAGCAGCAGGCACGCCAGCAGGGACACCCCTGGGAAATCTGCAAGGGCTTCGACGGCTCTGCCGTCATTGGCGACTGGGTGGACATCGGGAAGTTTCGCGATATACAGGCGATACATTTCCACCTCGACATCAACGGAAAGACAGTGCAAGAGGGCTGTTCGAGCGATATGCTCTATAAGGTTGACGAGCTGATAGCTTATATCTCCCAGTTTTTTACCCTGAAGACGGGTGACCTGCTCTATACAGGAACACCAGTCGGTGTGGGACCTGTCCGTATTGATGACCACCTGGAAGGTTGGCTGGAAGAAAGAAAAGTATTGGAATTCAATTGTAAGTAAATGAGGAAAGCAATACTGAGTTTTTATCTGATATGCTGCTGTCTGACGATAGGAGCACAACGTTTCTTTAACTTGACGGCACCACAGGTCAAGGTGGACTCTGTATTACCTGTGGTCTCCTACGCCATTCCTCTTTACGACAACTATGCGGACTCCACCTATTCCGTCAGTATAGAATATCCGGAGTTCATCCCCATGAGCGATTCCGACATCAGGAACTATCAGCTAATCACGAAAGAAGAACTGCCCAAACTCCCTAAAGTAAGTCAGCAGATCAGCGTCTCCCGGAAGAAAGCCTCCCTGGAAGTGTCCCTCGTTCCTTTGGTCTATCGCAACAAGAAATACCAGAAACTGGTCAGTTTCATGTTGAAAGTAAAGTCCAAGGCTGTCAACAAGAAGGTGAAGAGCAGGCGTGCTTCCGATGGTAACCGCTACGCCGACCATTCCGTACTGCAGGATGGTACATGGATAAAGATACGGGTACCTAAGACAGGAATCTACCAACTCAGCAGTGACCTGCTCCAGAAAGCAGGATTCACCAATAGCAACAAAGTGAAGATATACGGCTATGGAGGTGGTCTGCAACCAGAGAAATTAACTGCTGACTATCTGATGGAGACAGATGACCTTCAAGAAATACCCACCTGTAATGTGGGAGGGCGCCGGCTGTTCCATGCCATCGGTCCCGTCACATGGGACGAAAGACACCAGCGTGTCCGCAACCCCTATTCTGACTATGGCTATTATTTCCTGACAGAGAGTGACGGCGAGCCCCTGACCGTCAGCCAGGAAGAATTCCTTGCCACCTGTTATCCCTTAGAGGATGACTATAACACCCTTTATGAAGTAGATAACTATGCTTGGTATCAAGGAGGACGCAACCTCTATGATGCAACCATACTGAAAGGAGGTACTAATTATGATTATACACTCAAGGCTTCTGGAAACTCCACAAAGGGTACCGTGACTGTCGTTGCCACAGCAAACCAGGCGACGACCCTTACCGTTAGTGTCAATGACGAGAATGTCGGCACTGTCACCATTCCTTCCTGTGGCAATTATGATGCCATGCGAGTTGCAAGCAAGACCTTCACTGTCGACAACCTCACAGCAAGCAATAAAGTGAGGATACTATCCTCTAACAGTAGCGCAGATACTCGTCTGGACTACATCTCCCTGTATTGCGAGTCACCGGTGCAGGCTCCTGATCTGTCATCTGGCAGCTTCTCAGTCCCAGAGTATGTAGGGATGATTGCCAACCAAGACCACCATGCCGATGAGGCTATTGACATGCTCATCATCATACCGGAAAGCGGGAAACTCGCCTTACAGGCACAGCGATTAAAGGAGCTTCACGAAGAGAAAGACAACCTGCGCATCCGCATCATCCCTGCCGATGAGCTATATAATGAGTTCAGCAGCGGGACACCTGATGCCAATGCTTACCGCCGCTATCTGAAAATGCTCTACGACCGTGCCACGTCAGAGGAGGATATGCCCAGATTCCTTCTCCTCTTTGGTGATGGCGCATGGGACAACCGCATGATATCATCGGCGTGGTCCAATGAGAGCCCCAACGACTATCTCCTCTGCTATGAGAGTGAGAACTCTTATAGCCATACGGACTGTTATGTCAGCGACGACTATTTCTGTATGCTCGACGACAATGAGGGTGGTGATATGCTATATACAGACAAAGCGGACGTTGCCGTGGGACGACTTCCTGTCCGCAGTGCCGACCAGGCTGTTGTCGCTGTAGACAAGATAGAACACTATATCAACAACGACAATGCCGGAGCATGGCAGAATCTGGTCTGCTTCCTTGGGGATGATGGCAATAACAATCAGCACATGAATGACGCAAACGCCGCAGCATCCCTTGCAGAACAGTTACAACCCGCCTTACAGGTAAAACGGGTGATGTGGGATGCTTTCCCCCGCACCTCAACGGCAACAGGTAACAGATACCCTGACGTCACCCGTCTGCTATTACAGCAGATGAACAGTGGTGCCCTTATCATGAACTATTCCGGACATGGAAGTCCCACAGCTTTCTCCCATGAATATGTACTGACTTTACAAGATTTCCAAAACACCGTGTCATCCCACCTGCCCCTTTGGGTGACTGCTTCTTGTGACATTATGCCCTTCGACGGACAAGTGGAGAATATCGGTGAGACCGCACTGCTGAACAGCCAGGGAGGTGCTATTGCCTTCTTTGGTACTACCCGGACGGTATATCAATCATACAACCGCCAGATGAACCTCGCATTTGTCAAACACGTATTATCCAAGAAAATACCCATCGGCGAGGCTGTACGACTGGCGAAGAACGAACTCATCCAGACAGGAAGAGACCAGACAGCAAACAAATTGCAATATACCTTATTGGGCGACCCTGCCATAGCCTTGGCTTTGCCCACTCTCCCCATCACTATTGAGTCGATCAACGGAAAGGATATCAACACCTTGACAGAACCTCTGAAGATCAGTGCAGGAACCACCGTGGAAATAGCCGGGCACATCAATAATAGCGAAGGACAGACCGATGAGCTTTTCAACGGTGAGATGACTGCTACCGTACGTGATGCGGCAGAAGAGATAGAATGCCGTCTTAATGACACCTCAGAGGCAAGTACCGCTTTTGTTTATAACGACCGCACCAAGACGCTCTTCCAAGGCAGCGACAGCGTAAGACAAGGACGTTTCAACTTCTCATTTGCCGTTCCCCGTGACATAAGCTATTCTGAAGGAAATGGACTCATCAATGTCTATGCTGTTAATGAAGAAAAGAACGAGGAAGCTAACGGCTATACGGATCTGATTGCTTTCGGAGGGAAGAGCAGTGAGAGTGACGATCAGGAAGGACCTTCCGTATATTGCTACCTGAACAGCAGCTCGTTTGTTGATGGAGGTACCGTGAACACAACACCTTATTTTATTGCCGAGATAGAAGACCCCAGTGGCATCAACACCACGGGAAACGGCATCGGACACGACCTCCAGCTGATTATTGACGGAGAATTGTCGCGCACATATAACCTCAACGACTATTTCCAGTACGATTTCGGCAGTTATACCAAGGGAGTTATCGGATTCAGTATCCCGGAACTAAGTGAAGGATCGCATCACTTGCAATTCCGCGCCTGGGATGTGCTTAACAACTCAACCACCAGCGTACTGAATTTCAAAGTGTCCAAGAATGCCTCACCAACCTTCTTTGACGTGGAATGCACAAAGAATCCTGCCTCTACATCAACAGGTATCCGTATCATCCACGACCGTGTGGGAAGCAACATGGATATCGTCCTTGACATTTTCGATATGGCAGGTCACCATCTGTGGCAGCATCATGAGAACGGAACCCCTTACGACAACAGTTATCTGATAAACTGGGATCTCTGTGTCGATGGAGGACGCCGTCTGCATACTGGGGTATATCTTTACAGAGTCCGCATCAGCAGCGGTGGTTCCAGTCAAAGCTCTAAGGCAAAGAAAATCATCATCATAAGCAATAAATAAACCAATATTGCGTTTACTTAGATGATGAAAACAAATAAGATATATACGACCATTGTCATCCTGTTGCTCGCCACCTTGGCACATGCACAGGATACCAAGAGCCAGTTCAACCCTATTGACCATGCTGTGGTATCACAGACCATAGCTCCTGATGCCCGTGCCGCAGGTATGGGTGACGTGGGTGCTGCAACTGACCCTGATGTCAATTCCCAATACTGGAATCCGGCAAAGTACCCGTTCTGCATCAGCCGTGCAGGTATCTCTCTTAACTATACCCCGTGGTTGCGTCAATTAGTCAATGACATCAGTCTTGCCTATGTCTCCGGTTACTACCGTATTGGCGACTACTCTGCCATATCTGGTTCCCTCCGTTATTTCTCCTTAGGAGAAGTGATGACATCGATGGAGGATAACGCCATGACTGTCAAGCCGTATGAGATGTCGATAGATGTCGCCTACTCGCTGATGCTCAGTGAGAAATTCTCTCTTGCCGCAGCTATCCGATGGCTGTATAGCGACCTCCGTTACGACTATTCTGAGGACTCCTCCCCTGCCTCTGCATTCGCCGCCGACATTGCCATGTATTACAATAACTACATCAACATCGGTCAGCGTGAGTGCCAACTGGGACTCGGTATGAATATCTCCAATGTAGGTAGTAAGATTAAATATTTTGGTGATGACCGTTCCAACTTCCTGCCGGCAAACCTGCGTATTGGTGCGTCACTGATGGTACCTATTAACGAATACAACCGCTTCACCATCGCTGCTGACGCTAATAAACTGTTGGTTCCCACTATTCCCAAGCAGAATGACGGTGAGTCGAAAGAGGATTACGAGCAGCGTGTCATAGAGGAATACAATGATGTGGGTTCTATCGCTGGTATCTTCAAGAGCTTTGGGGATGCCCCTGGCGGATTCAAAGAGGAGCTGCAGGAGATTCAATGGAGCGTAGGTGCTGAGTACACCTATCACGACCAGTTTACCCTCCGTGCCGGTTACCACCATCAGAGTGAGAACAAAGGTAACTTGAAATACTTCACAGTGGGTGGCGGTTTCCGCATGAGTGTGTTCTCTTTGGATGTGGGTTATGTCATCGCCACAGCAAAGAGCAACCCATTGGACCAGACTCTCCGTTTCACCCTTGCCTTCGATATGGACGGCATCAAAGACTTGTTTAAGAGATGATCAGAGTCGGGATGGGATATGATGTCCATCAGCTGGTTCCCGGTCGGGAACTGTGGATGGGCGGCATCAAGTTGGAACATGAGTTAGGACTTCTCGGACATAGTGATGCAGATGTGCTGATACATGCCATCTGCGATGCTATCTTAGGGGCAGCAAATATGCGGGATATCGGCTATCATTTCCCAGACACCGCTGCTGAGACCGATGGCATCGACAGTAAGATTATCCTCAAGAAGACCATTGAGCTGATAGCCACCAAGGGTTACCATCTGGTAAATATCGATGCTACCATCTGTGCTGAGCGTCCTAAGATGAATCCCCATATCCCAGCCATGCAAGAATGTATGGCACAAGTCATCGGCTGCGATGTCGATGCCATCTCCATCAAGGCAACAACTACCGAGAAACTTGGCTTCACCGGTCGTCAGGAAGGCATCTCTGCCTATGCTGTCGCATTGATTAGCAAGTGAATCATTAACTTCCTCGCCCACCCCCTTGACAGCAACGATAGGGTACCCTGTGGGAAACCTTTGGGTTCCAACAGGGAAACTGATGGGTTCCTTAGGGGAAACCAATGGTTTCCATAGCGGAAACCGATGGGTTCCCACGTGAAAACCGATGTGTTCCAACATCCGCATTACCCCGTAGCTTTATCCTAAGGAACCATGAAATCCTAATATCACCGTAAAAAGTGTCAATCTATCATACTATCTGTCAGCACAACAACCCACTGAATACCAGCGCGTTAACCCCTTTTCTTGACAGATTGACACTTTTTTCCCGATTTTTAATTTCTGGGTATATCTTGATTTTTGGTATCATAACACTTGATATTTAAAATAATAATTCTATCTTTGCAACACGATATTAACACGAGCTGAAGAAGTGAAAGAAAGGTACAGACGATTCAAGGAGTGGGAGAAACAGCCTCACCAGGTGGCTCCACTCTCAGAGGAAATGCACGAATGTGCTACCTGCGGTACGCACTATAAGGGCAACTACTGTCCCCGTTGCGGACAGTCGATGAAGATAGGACGTTATTCCTTCAAGAATGCCCTTCTGCTGTTCCTTGATGTATGGGGCATCGGAAACCGGGGTATGTTCCGTTCCATTCGCGACCTCCTGCTACGTCCCGGCTATATGATCCGCGACTATCTCAAAGGCATGCAGATGGCGTATTTCCCTCCTTTCAAGATGTACTTCCTGCTCTTCACCCTCTCGCTGCTGATAGATTCCGGCATGAACATCCAGGGCATTAACCGCATGGAAGATGGGGAAGAGAAGGTAGAGGTAGAGGCAGAGGCTACCGCAAAGGCGGATGACGCGGAAGAAAAGCAGACCGCGGTGCAAATTAAAAAGACCGTGCGGAAGGCTGGCGGTTCCCTCACAAAAGAGGAAAAGAAACAACTGGCGAAAAAGGAGCTCAACCGGATCATCGACGTAAGCACCGATTGGATCGAACAGCACGCTTCCTTAGCGCTACTGATTAGTCTGCTGCTCTTTTCCTGCCCACTCTGGCTGCTGTTCCGTCATAGTCCCTCCCTGCCGGACATACGTCTGTCCGAGTGCTTTGTGGCGATGGTCTATATCAGCAATATGCTCCTTATCTATAATATTATTCCCTCACTGCTGTGCTTCAGCAAAGATGCTGAAAACATCTACGAGATACTTACTATGCTACTGGTCATCATTCCCGTCAAGCAACTGTCTGGTTTCAGTTACTGGAGCACCATCTGGCGTGTACCCTTAGCCGCCGTTTCTTTCTTCACCATCGCCATGGCACTGTTTGTAGCCGGAGCATTTCTATATGCGAAAATATATGTCGCGCTCATTTAATTCCTGATTATGTATTGAGGGCAGGGAAGTCTATAACTTGATGGTATAATGCATAAGATCGTCACAATTGCACTTTACCTCTTCAATGATTTCACGGCATCGCTGCTCGTTCATCTTAATCTTAGTACCGACTGCTATGAAATCTTTCAGGGTAGGGTGCCCTGTACCGTTGACAGATGTGGCGTGTTCGCCGTTATATCCCTCAGTACAAAGGGTAAGGTCGTAGGCAGGGGCAAGATGCCACTTCCATGAGCCGTTTATGTCTTTCAGAACGATGAAACTGAAATTCTTGCAGTGGTCATCCTTGTTGTCAGTAAGATAGTTGAATATCATGCGCCTATACATTTCCTCTACGTCATGAGGATTCTGGGTGAGGTAGCCTGTCAGAGCCAACAAATTGCTATAGTCGAGGACAGGATTGGAGAGCGATATACAGAGCAGTCCGCCAGCCGTTGCAGTATGGTTTCTGCTGCCCTCTGCATCAATGTCGAATCGGCGAGAGGCGAAATAGTGTCCGTTTATCAGCTTAAAGTCTGGCACGCTGATACCGCATTTCCTAGCCACCTCATTGTAGTGATACTCCTGCAGTCCCATATCCTGCGGGTCGTAGGTATGACGAAACTTAACAAGCCAATGACCTTCATCGTCAGAAAATACGGCTTTTGGACGAGCACCACCGCTGTTGCCGCTATTATAGAGTAGAAGTCCGGCATCATCGTCCTGCTTTTCCTTCAATACCTCCAGAGCTTTCTCTTGCAACAAATCAAAGTCTGTTACATCCGCTCCCTGTTTGATAGAGGTTTCTGGTTCAAATGTCAATGCTCCCATGCCACCACTGCCTACAATGCTCAGACGGTCAAGCGCAGACAACTTGAAGTCGTCTATACCTTCCTTCTGTAGCAGCTTGTGAAGCAGGTAGCGGCCATAGCCATCGGGCAGACAATCCTCAAAGATGCCAAAATTACCAAAGAAAGGAGAGGGCTTTGCCAAAAACAAGCCTTGGCGTAATGGTAATTCAAGGGGTGAGATACTATAACCGTCGGTCAACCAAGAAGGAGCATACTCGAAGGCACACAACTTATTGTCGGGTGTCAGCGAAAGAGTTCCAACTATTCGGTTGTGATATTTCACGTTGAGCAATTCAATCTTCATCATACCCTATGAGCTTTTTTCTTGTTCTGATTCTTGCGGATTTGTGTCAGTTCTTCCATCGTGGAATATTTAGGTTGGGCGAAAAGACATTTTATCTCTGATGTGTAGCCCAATGCAATAGCAATGCCTATGAGGTTTTTAAGAGAAATGAGCCCCTTCTGTTCAAATCTGACGATATTGCTCACAGCTACTCCTGACTGTTCTGCCACCTGCTCGCGTGTAAGATTCTTCTCTATGCGGCGTTTGCGGAAGTTAGCAGCAATCTCTCTGGCTACATCATCAGGGGCATTGAGAGTATAGCCTTCAAGAATAGATAATATATTATTTGTTTCTGTCATATTTTATATGATAAGAATAATATCTTATCAGTTGCAAAGTTACATAATTATATCCATACTGCCAAGGAAAAACAAAAATAAAGTTCCACATGACCCAAAGGAGGATCATTCAGTCCCGTCCCGCTTTCCTTCGTGGAGAAACAATAGAACTGTCGCAGACCCTCTCGGGCTTGCGACAGATACATTGCCTTCCCCTTTTGAAGGCGTTTTCCATTCAAACTGACTGACCCTCACGGGCTGGCAGTTAGCTTTTTAACATTTTAGTTTAACAATTAAACATTTTCTTGTTTCCAAGAAAAGTCGTCGCAAAGCGAAGTTTCGCTCTTCCATGCGCCATCACATGACGGCTTTGCGGTTTGGTTCTATCCCCATTTTATTATAGAAATATATCAGAGTTCCCTTTTTTTGAGGGATTATCATTGTAATCTGAAAAAAAAGAATTATATTTGCAGCGTAATAATTATCAGGAGGACATAGACATGTTGGGAATTAATTCACCAAGAGAGCCAATTACACCAGAATTTTCAAGAGAGATTCGGGCAGCTTTGTGGCGTGCTACGACTGGCAACCTGACCCCAGAGGAAAGGGCTGCTCGTCGTAGGTGTCGTGAGGCAGCTAAGAAATGGAAGATAGTATGGGAGACGAAGTAACACTTTTTCTTAATGAGTTACGCGTCAAGCCACTTGAAGATTTCCATTGTCTCAATACATTCAGTTCAGGCATTGAAGCAATGGATACTTTCATCAGGAGTGATTTCCGCCTCAGCGTTGAGAATCACTATTGCTCAGCGTATATTGTTAAACATCAAGAAGATATCGTTGCTGTTTTCGCTTTAAGCTTTGACTCTCTTGACCTTGACACGGATGACAAAGAGGAACTTCAAACTGGGATGTCATCTACGGGGAGTCCAGACATTGACTGGAATTATAAGGATACATTTTATGCTAAGCCACGTTATCCCGCACTTGATATTGCATATCTTGCGGTGCAAGAACAATGGAGAGGGCGAGGTGTGGGAAGTTTGTTGTTAGACACTATTGCTGAACAAGCCCGTAATCAATCCTTTGCAGGATGCCAGTTCCTTACGGTAGAAGCATTAGCCACCAGTGAATATAGTGCAGTAGGTTTCTATTCCCGATGCGGTTTTACTCCTAACGAACTCAAGAAGCCTTATAAAGACACACTCCGTATGTTCCGAACACTCTATGTAGATGAAAACATCTAATGTGGAGAAGTATCATCCACAGAGTACTTAAAAACCACCTCGTCTTCACGCCATCAATATATAAAAACTGTCGCAGACCCTCTCGGGCTTGCGACAGATACATTGCCTTCCCCTTTTGGAGGCGTTTTCCATTCAAACTGGCTGACCCTCACGGGCTGGCAGTTAGCTTTTTAACATTTTAGTTTAACAATTAAACATTTTCTTGTTTCCAAGAAAAGTCGTCGCAAAGCGAAGTTTCGCTCTTCCCCCTCTTTCATGTAATTATAATCAGTTTTTTTGGGATTTCATGTGGGATATCACAAAAAAAGTGTAACTTTGTTCCCGTAATGTATAAACAATGAAAAATATGGCAACAGCAACAAGACATAGCACACAGCCCATGAGCTACTATTGGGGCTTAGTGAAGGACATGGACGACAGCCAGAAACTAGAACTTGTCACAATGCTTATTGACAGCGTTAAGCCTATACAGACCAAAGCACTGGCTGATATGCCATTCGACGAGGAGTTCACCGATATGGACAAGGAACTCTATACGCCAGAGGAAGCCTATGAACTGACGATGAACGACATTAAGGCTATCTACGACAAGAAAGATGCAATATAAATATTTCTACACCAAGCGCACTGCGGCCAAAATCAGATCCTTTTACAAGAACGTGGGCAAAAAGTATTGCCACACTTATTCGTATGAGGACATGGAGCGAAATGTGCGTGATGCTTTCTTTGCCATCTATGCTATCGAGCGGACATTACCGCGCCGTCGCCCTACCATCAGCCGATGGGAAGGCTACTACATGGCGAACACCAACAAATGGTACTATGCTTACACCATTGAGGGTGACACGATAACTGTGGTCGATGCCTGCCATTCGCAAAATATGCACGAATAGGTTCATTAAACTTCTTTCCCCCATGGTGGAGAAACAATAAAACTGTCGCAGACCCTCTCGGGCTTGCGACAGAAACATTGCCTTCCCCTTTTGGAGGCGTTTTCCATTAAAACTGACTGACCCTCACGGGCTGGCAGTTAGCTTTTTAACATTTTAGTTTAACAATTAAACATTTTCTTGTTTCCAAGATATGCTTTTAGGCAAAATTTGCTTAAATTATGCGCAATACGTCAAACAGATGCTTTACTTTCGATAAAAATGAGTACCTTTGCGAGGTAATATACGAGAATTCATAGAGGAATGGAATTAAAGGCTCTGATAGCAGAATGTACTGCATACGACTTCAAGATGATGCTTGAAGAGAAGAAACCTAAGAGTTGGTTGAAAAGCATAAGTGCTTTTGCCAATGGCTTAGGTGGTTCCCTTTTCTTTGGCATTGATAATGATGGCATCATCAAAGGACTTGATGACGTGCAGAATGTATGCGAGACTATCAGTAACAGAATTCGTGACTATATGGACCCCCTGCCCGAGGTAGAGATGATTCCCCATGATATAGACGGTTTACATATCGTGCAGCTCAAAGTCAACGTTGGGCATTATACCCCGTATTACTACGTTGGAGATGGTCAGCGTATTGCCTTTGTTCGCATCGGTGACGAAAGTCTTCCTGCCACAGCAGAACAGATGGTTCGCTTGGTACTGAAAGGCTCAAACAAAACTTTTGATTCCCTTCACACTGACTATAAAGCAGAGGACTATTCCTTTACAATATTGGCGAACGCTTTCAAAGACCGCACCAAACAAGAATGGGACAAGAAATACCTCTTGTCGTTTGGACTGATAACAGATGCAGGGAACCTTACGAATGCGGGCGCATTGTTTGCCGATGACTGCCCTTTATGGCAGTCTCGTCTTTATTGCACCCGATGGGATGGAAAGGAAAAGGGCGATGCCATCAACGATGCGGAGTTTACAGGCAATGTCCTCATGTTGCTCCGTGAGGCTATGAACTTTGTGAAGTCTAACACCAAGAGAGGATGGGAGAAGTTGCCTGATGGCAGAAAGAACAAGCCGGAGTATGCAGAACGAGCTGTATTAGAAGCGATGGTAAACCATTTCATCCATCGTGATTATACTGTAATGGGAAGTGAGGTACACTTGGATGTATATGACGATAGATTGTCTATTACCTCTCCTGGTGGTATGTATAGTGGACAGACCGTACAAGACCTATCTTTAGAAGAAATCGCATCGGATAGAAGGAACCCAATTCTTGCGGACGTAATGGCTCAACTTGACTACATGGAGAAACGAGGCAGCGGTTTAAAACGTATCTGTAATGAGACCAAAGCCTTGGACGGCTATAAAGACAAACTGAAGCCAGTATTCAAATCAACGACGAGCCAGTTTATGACTATTATATACTCAATGGAGTATGAATTAAAGAATGAACAGGGGGAACAACATCAAGATGGGACTAAGTCGGGACTAAGCTGGGAGCAAGTTGGGACTAAGATAGGATTAAGTTGGGATGAAGTTGAAAAATTATTCATAGCACTTCGAGACCCCAAATCCATGGTAGAGCTCAAAGAATTGTATCAGTGGTCTAATACAACGAAATTCAAAGCCAAATATGTAAGTCCTCTGATAGAAACGCAATTTGTTGGTATGACGCTACCAAATAAACCAACAAGTCCCAAACAAAGATATTTTCTTACAGACGGCGGTAGGGCACTGCTCGCTAATATGACTCGTAATTCCAAATCAAGTGATTTGACGGGAAAGGTTAATCACTTGATTGAAAAACTAAGCGAGGAAGAGAAGCGTATAGCGTTAGAGTTGCTAAACAAAGAATGACCCAAAGGAGGATCATTCAGTCCCGTCCCGCTTTCCTTCGTGGAGAAAATAAAACTGTCGCAGACCCTCTCGGGCTTGCGACAGATACATTGCCTTCCCCTTTTGGAGGCGTTTTCCATTCAAACTGGCTGACCCTCACGGGCTGGCAGTTAGCTTTTTAACATTTTAGTTTAACAATTAAACATTTCCTTGTTTCCAAGAAAAGTCGTCGCAAAGCGAAGTTTCGCTCTTCCATTGCGCCATCCCATGACGGCTTTGCGGTTTTTAAAATCTGGGGCGCAAGTTGCGGAGCCTGCGCCCCAGATGGTTAGATTATCTCACATCGTGTCAGACACATTGTGAGCACTAATGATTATTAGTATGTAAGATACATTGTATCAAAGTTGCTCCGAGTATCACCAAAGTATCCGTTGCACATAACTTTTGTGAGAGTGGTAGAACCACCTACATACATCTTCGCCTTGAGGAAAGCGGAATTATTAACAGTAATAGTTGTGCCACGCTGGACGTTTACTGGTGAGAATACTACCAGACCGTCATAGGTTGCTGTAGCGACCTTCCAAGCAATTTCAGTTGTGCCTGCGTCGAACTCAACATACTTAATTGCAGCAGCTACAGCACTTATTTCCGTAACACCACCCTTAATGATGCAGTAGTTGACATAGGCTCCTACTGCGCTTAAGTCGAGCTTTCCGTTTGCAGGAGCACCTGCTGTGGTTGATATCTCTACAGAAACAAATCCATTGGCAGTAGCATTACTAATAGAAACGTTCTCTTCATCCTTATTGCTGTATGGAAGAATGATCCAACCCATCTTGTTGCCAGCGCCACTTGTTGTAGGATTGAATGCAGTACCGAATGTAGCATCGGCAGTGAAACCATCTGTATTGAGAGACATGTTGCTTGTGATGTAAGTCTTAGCATTAGGATCATCATGTCTAATCACACCATAGTTGTTGATCTTACCACTATTCACACAAGCGAGGACACCCTTGTTAACAACCTTACCAACCGTCTCCGTACCTGCGGCGAGGAAGCGCTGAGGCAGAGTTACAGCCTCGTTAGTGAAGTTGTTGCCAGTACCGTCCTGATGATACTCTGCACCGCTCGAGATGTTGACAGTACCAACGTTGGTTACGTCGAACTGAACGTTGAGGTCGCCACTGGTGACATTCCATGTACCCTCGTTTCTGAAAGGAATAGTGGCTACCTGTACAGCAGGAGAAGCGTTGTCATAAACAGCAAGTGTAGCTGTAGCACCGTTCGTTAAGGTACCCTTGTTGATAATGCTCTGTACACCAGTAGCTGTTGCATCAACAATAACTGCCTTCTTGGGACCAACTGCGGTTGCTGACCAATTCCAAGACTCACCAGCCTTCAGTACTACGTCAGCCTTGTGACCACCATTAACCAAGATGAAGGAAAGGTCCTGAATATTTGCGTCGGTGTCAGCACCTGTGATAACGATTTCTTTACATACCTCTTTAGCAGTGTTACATGGCTTAACCTTGAAGTCTTTGCCTGCAACAGCAGCATTGATGTCGTTGATGACCTTAATGGTCTTCTGAGAAATCTCGAACTTACCATTAGCATCTGTAGGATCGTCACCATCGAGATAAACAGTAACAGAGGGAAGACCCATCTTCTGCCAAACGCGAGCGGCATCACGGAGTTGCTTGTCATTCTCGATGTGGAGGTCAGACATATCGAGGTGGGTCAGAAGAACCTTCACAAAGCGTGTTGTAACAGCACCGCAATACTCACCCTCTACAGTAGGTTTACTAGAACCTGCAGTAGATTTGCCGAAGGCGTTGAGGGTCTGCTGCAGACCGAACTCGGGCTTCGATGTAACCTTGTATTTGCCAGCGTAATCACCAGAGGCTTCTGGAGTGCCAGATTTAGTCTCACCCTCATCAGCAGCTGTTGCTGCTGAAACATAGCGGTACCAAGCGCCAGCAATCTCAGGTGCAGTATATTTAGTCTCAGTACCTGTAACAGCGGGATCCTGTATAACCACCTTACCATAGATGGTATTTACTACGACACCACCATCCAATACACCTTTTCCATCATCAGTCATACCTTCAGCTACTGTTGACATAACAGGCTGTGGCAGAATGATGAACTTGCAGCCTGAGTTACCATCGAGACACTCTGTTGTCAGGGTTGCTGAGGTAGCAACGGCGGCAGTGCGGTCTACACCTGTCACATGGCTCCAAGCATTGTTGGGAACTTTTGAGGCAGCTGTTGTATTCCAACGAGTGTTGTCTGCAGGTGATGCTGCAGTGAACGTTACAGGAATCTTTGTGGTAAACTCAGTTGCACCACTTGACTTGGTGATGAGCTGGACACTGGTTACCTTAATGGGATCAATTTTATCTTCTCCAGTATAAAGACTTGCTAACGTCTCGTCTGTTCCCGCATAGTCAGCCTTCAGTTTCAGCAGGGATGCCATCGTACGCATGTAGACGGGATACTTTCTATCCTTACCTGCTTTGTTATAAGCATTCGCAGGGGCGGCGTTGTAATCTGCATAGGCAGCGATCTGAATGAGGTCAGAGGCATAGGGAATGTAATTCTCTATGTCCTCTGGCTGATCAGCAGGAATCGAGAAAGAGAGATTGTCAGTTGACTTAATGCTGAATGTGGTGTCAGCGGGCCATACCATAATGGCAGAGCCTGGCAGGATCACCGAGGGAGTGGTCAGAACGGCTGCTCCTTCTCCATTACTAGACGTGTAGGTTGCATTCTGATAACCAGTAAGAGCACCTGCAGCAGCACCGTGATAGAGGGTGAAGAGGTCACCGTCGGTTGCACTAAATTTAACTGCGTCTCCATCCATGGATGCCCTCATGGATGCGTCATTGTTGACCACCTCGAACTGAACGGGACTTGTCCCCTCAGCAACTTGCTGCTGACTGTCGAAGTCATCATTCGTACATGCCGCAAGCGCTGCGAGCGACATGATGCCAAATAAAAGTTTCTTGTTCATAAAGTTAAATTAATGATAAATAAAAAATAAGTTTACTCAATTTCTTCAGGACCTCCCGTATTACCATCAAATGGATTGTCCGGGTTGGGACTTCCAGCCAACAACGTCGTAGAAGCTTTCAGCTCCACAACCTCCTGGCTGGGAGCCACATAAAATTTCAAATCTTTCTTGTCCATAATCTTTTGTTAAAAGTTTAATTTGTTAATAAAATATTGAATAAAATCTTGTTCTCGCAAGAGCACACGAAGGTGCTGGCCGACACTCCCCTTGCCGGTCATTCATTCGCCATTTTATAAACAGCCAAAATTATGGATACAAAAAAAGACGTGGGAGTAATGTTTCTCTCCGCGCCTATCCCTACTATCAGGCTCTCGCATTGCCCCTTGGAAAGGATAAGCAACTTCAAGCCTGCCCACGCCGAGCGATTATATACATTCACACTACGGCGCACCACACCCAAGGGCTATATACGCAAAGACAGTAAACCCAATAGTAGAGTCTACACCTTATTATATATATAAAAGGGAATGATAGCCGCAGGCGGATATAAAAATCAACCCACGCGGACGTCTCTGTTGCATCACCGCTGTTCCAAGTTTCAAATTTGCGAGATTTGATAGTACAGACAGGTAACGTTTCGAAAACGCCCTTTCGAGACTGGTCGTACAAGTGACCTGGGGTCTCGATCCATCGATGTTATTAATTGTGCCCGCCCTCTCGTGGACAGGTTTCGGGTGCAAATTTAAACAATTATTTTAAACTGACAAATATTTTTAAAGAAAAATTACATTTAAAGGCTAAAAAACTTGATTATCGATAGAATCTTAGAGAGGTAAGAGGTAAGGGATTTGCTCAGTTACTAAAAAGGGAATACAAAAAAATGCCGCTACTCACCACGAGCAGCGACATCCAAAGCCTATGTTTAACTAAAAATCCTTTTTAAAATAATTCCAGCCTTTAGGGGGCTGGAGGTCTCGCCTTTCGGCAAGTTATCTAAACTAATACTAACCTTTCGTTTAAAAAAGAAAGTTATGAGCGCCTCACGGCGACCACTGTTATCCTAACACATTTAAAACTTTCTTATTACCAATAACTAAAAACCTAAAACTATAAATATTACTACTAACCTAAAACAATCTATTAACCGAATGTCTTATCGGAACCGCTTGTTCCTTTTGACGATGCAAAGGTACGACGATTTCTGAAACCTGCAATGACTTTTTTGCTTTTAATCGCGAAAAATGATATCTTCTTGACCTAAATCAACGAATTGTGTGCGCAAACAATGAAAAAACAGGGTAAACTGTCTCGTATTATGGTATTTATTTGTACCTTTGCGTTATGCGTATACTGATAGTCAACACGAGTGAGCGGACGGGAGGGGCTGCCGTGGCTGCCAACCGCTTGATGGAGGCACTGAACTACCATGGTATGAAGGCGAAGATGCTGGTGCGCGACAAGCAGAGTGGTGCATTGACGGTCGTCTCCTTACCCCCATCATGGAAGCAGCATTGGAATTTCCTATGGGAGCGGCTGTGTGTCTGGTTCCACCTGCGGCTGCGCCGTTCCCACCTCTTTGACATCGATATCGCCAATGCAGGGACAGACATCACGAGTCTGCGGGAGTTCCAGGAGGCAGACATCATCCACCTGCACTGGGTCAACCAAGGGATGCTCTCCCTGAAGGACATCCGTAAGATACTGCAGAGTGGCAAGAAGGTTGTATGGACGATGCATGACATCTGGCCTGCCACGTCCATCTGTCACCTGACCCTCGACTGCAGGAATTTCGAGACCCATTGCCAGCAATGCCGTCTGCTGCCAGGAGGTGGTTCCACCAACGACCTTGCCGCCAAGGTATGGAGACAGAAGCAGCGGATGCTGGAGGGACAGCACCTCACCTTCGTCGCCTGCAGCCAATGGCTTGCCGGTGAGGCACGGAAGAGTGCCCTGCTGCAAGGACAAACCATCACCAGTATTCCGAATCCTATCGATACACACCTATACCGTCCCCTTGACCAACAGGAGGCACGACAGGCACTGGGACTGCCACATGACCAGCGGCTCATCCTGTTCGTCTCCCAGCGAGCCACCAACCCCTATAAAGGAATGCAATACCTGACAGAGGCTTGTGAACGGCTCGTCAACCAATATCCTGAGATGAAAGAGAACACGGCGGTGGTGGTCTTAGGAGGACATGCCGAGGAGGTGACCACTCCCCTGCCCTTCAAGAGCTATGCCCTGGGCTACGTCAATGACGAGCAGCGCATCGTGCAGGTCTATAACGCTGCTGACGTGTTCGTCCTCCCCTCCCTCTCCGAGAACCTTCCCAACACCATCATGGAGTCGATGGCATGCGGAGTACCCTGTGTAGGGTTCCGCATCGGGGGTATCCCTGAGGAGATCGACCATCAGGAGAATGGCTATGTGGTAGCCTACCGGGATGCCGCCGACCTTGCCAGAGGTATCCGGTGGGTATTGGACGAAGCACCGAGAGAGGAGGTGAGGAGTGCCTGTCTGAGGAAAGTAGCACATAACTACTCCCAGCAGCGTGTCGCACAACGTTATATAGAAGTCTACGAGCAATGAGAATAACGATTATTACCGTCACCTATCAGGCTGCAGCCGTCCTGCAAAGGACGCTCGACAGTGTCAGCAGACAGACCTTCCAACAAATCGAGCACCTGATCATCGACGGTGCCTCAAAGGATGACACCGTCAAGATAGCAAAAGCATATCAGGAGAAGGTACCCTACCCCGTCATCATCCAGTCAGAACCCGACCATGGACTCTATGACGCGATGAACAAGGGACTGCACAAGGCGACAGGTGACTATCTCGTCTTCCTCAACGCAGGAGACACCCTCCATGCAAACGACACCCTGACCACTCTTACCTCTCACCTCTTACCTCTCACCTCTCACCTCTCACCCGCTGTCATCTATGGAGACACCGCCATCGTAGACAGTGAAGGGAAGTTCCTGCACCTTCGCCGTCTCCGTCCTCCCAAACAACTCACATGGAGATCATTCAAACAGGGCATGCTCGTCTGCCATCAGGCTTTCTACGTACGTACCGACATCGCACAACAGGAGGACTATGACCTGCAGTATCGCCATTCCGCAGATGTCGACTGGTGCATACGGGTGATGAAACGAGCCGAAGAGATGCAGCTGCCCTTGGTAAACACCAACACCATCCTCGCCGACTTCATGGAGGGTGGCAATACCACTCAGAACCATCGAGCCTCCTTGAAAGAGCGTTATCAGGTGATGTGCCACCACTACGGAAAGGCTTCCACCATTGTCATGCATGCATGGTTCGTATTACGCCAACTATTCCGCTGAATGTCATCCTTATAGCTTTATATTGTAAATTAAAAAAGGAGTCCGGATCTTCACAGACCCAGACTCCACACAATGTAAAGTTCTAAAAATTACCCATTGGGTAATGGCTTATTTACCAGCAAGACCATCTGCAAAGCCTGCATAGGTATGCTTGCGATAATAATTCGAATCCCAGAGACCGACGGGTTCTCCCTTACGCCATCCGCTATCAGCGGGAGCGTCGGTAGCGCACCACTGGCAGATACCCCACTGCTGATTAACAGGGATAATCTCCTTATACTTCTCGATGACGAACGTATAGAGTTCAGCCATCTGATGGTGCATCTCCTCAGTCATATCAACGGTCTTCACACTGTTGCCGTCAGCATCCACATAACCCATGTCGAGCTCACTGATACGGCACAGCTTACCAGAGGAAGCCATCAACTTCAACATATTCTCGATAGCAGCCTTCTTGCTTGCCTGTGTGGTAGGATTAGCATAGCAGGAGATGTGCATCTGTGAACCGATACCGTCGATCTTCGTCACACCATCAGCCTCCCAGCGCTTGATCCAAGCGATCAGACTCTTCAGCTTGTTGTTCTGATCCCAGTCACTCTCCAGGTTGTAGTCGTTGATGAAGAGTTTGATGTCCTCAGGACCATACTGACGAGCCAGACGGACAGCAGTGCGGACATAGTCGAGGTCACCCAGCTTGTCGGCATCCTGCCAGAAGAAGTCGGTAGTATTATCTGGTGTACCATGCTGCAGAGCATAGACACCCTCACCGTCAGGATTACCACCAGAGATAGCCTCGTTGACAACATCCCAAGCCTTGACCTTACCGTCACAAGCCTCCATCATACCGGCAATCCACTTCTCCATAGCCCATGACAGGGTGTCCTTACGCTCCTCAGGAGTCAAAGGAATACCATCACCGGACTTCTCTATTTCTAATACTACATTATCAATATAATAGTTACCATCAGCAGCGTTCGGTGACATATTGAAGGCGATAGACTTCATACCCTTACCCTCAGGAGCCATAGAGGTATCAAGGGTCAGTGTCTTTTCGTAGGTCTGCCATTCGTTGGTGAAGGAGACGGTACCTGCACACTGCCAATGCTGATACTCACCTGGTCCGAAGTGAGCCTGTGTGTCCACATTAGTACCTGCACAACCACCATCAGCACGATAGTCGAAAGATACGTGAATCTTATCACCGGCATTCAACACCTCGTTGGAGACGATCCAGAACTGGCTCTCCCAAGCGTCAGGCTGTCCACCGTTAGAAGCAATTTTCACACCACGGCTTCCGTTCTTACCAACACCGTCAGTAATCTCATAGACCGTAGCACCGGCATTCTCCTTCTTAGCGAAGTTTGTGGCATCGTCACCCTCCATGTCACCATTGTTGATCAGGCTGACAAAGAAGGTAGCGGGACCAGCAGCCTCCAGGCTGACAATCTTCAGCGATTTCAAGGTGTAGACACCTACGAACTCACCAGACTGTAAGAGGACGAACTGTCCACTCTTAGCCTCTGCAGGAGAGAACTCGATAGTGAGCTCATTCTCACCAGCGACAAAGTCAACGACACCTTCCTTGATAGCACTGCCCCAGTCACCGACCTTGAAGTGCAGGATACCATCACCGGAAGCCTCCATGTTAATCGTCATCTTATACTTCTTTCCACCATCAAAAGACAGACCTCCGCAAGCATGATACTGCAGATCGTACCAAGGATCGATAGGAGCGTCGGTGGTTACCTTCAGACCACCATCCATGGTGATGTGCGCCATTGCCGTGCCACTACCCCAACCGTAGTTGTAAGTAGTACCGGTGGTATAGTCGATAGCGGTCACCTCTTTCTCGACCATCGCATCAGGATCAATCTCGATAGGTTTGTCGGCAAGCAGCGAGTTCAGCCATTTCACAGGCTGCTGTGAGTGCCAGGCAAGAGTATGTCCGTAGACAGACATGCCGGCATCAGTAGCATTATTCACAAACTCACTTACCGTCGCAAAGTTCATCTCACCTTTATCGTTAACGACAGACGCCATCTTCATGGCATTGCCGGCAACGATCTCCGTGAAGTTGGAGTTGGCAAGCGAATAGACCAGCTCTTGTTTATTGTAGTCAGGAGCCGCAACAGCCAGACCCAGATGGAAGTCCGAATTGTCCACATACTCCTTCAAAGGCTCATAGGCCTCCAGATAAGCATACTCAGCTGTCATGTCTGGACGTCCTACCTGGTATGTCTGGTCGAACTCGTCGGCACACGAAGCCATGAACATGGCTCCGAGTGCTGATATGATTAATACTTTCTTCATAGTTTCCTATTTTTAACGTTATTAATTATAGGTAGGAGTAAACTCCTCAGACTTGACACCACTGCGCATCCAAACGAGACTCTCGGTGACAACGGTACCATCAACCTTATAGACCAGTTCCAGCAAGTCACGGTCCTTATTGCCCCAAGACTTCTTGGCGCCACCATCGGTAAAGCTACCAGAACCTGATGCTGTTTTGCCCGGTGTCAGACATGTAATAGAACAATTGTCGTCGTTGTCGAAGGTCAGCAAGAGATCAACCTGCTCACCATCTACAGTAGCATGATAGACACTCTGGTTCAGAGACTTAGTCTCAATCAGTACATTACCAGCCTTCTCGATGTTGTCAATGCTGGAATTACCATTGGTCAACCAATAGCCAGAGTACTTGTTCTGGAACTTCACGCAATAGAGGACATAGTCCATGGGAAGTGTCTCCCACTGTGACCCATCGGTGCGGATAGCAACACCACCCTCTTTCAACTCACCTGTCAGAATTCTGCCGAAGCCCGTCTGACCAGTCATTACCAAAGGAATAACATAGGTGTTCTTGACAGCATCGGGGTCGTTGAAGAAAGCGTCTGTCAACTGTACCTCTGTCACACCGTTCATCTTTCCGTTGAATTTCAGATCGGTGGTAGACAGGGTATAATACTCTGTAGGCATAGCCTTTACAGGAGTACCATCGGCAAAGGTCAGGTTGTTCACCAAAGTAGGATCCACGGCAACCTGGACACTGCCATTAGAGCCATTATACGAGCCACCGAAGGTAGCCTGAATCTGGCACTTATGGGCATGGTCAAGTGTCAAGTCATACTCGTCATCGCCCAACACGATGGTGCGGACAGGATACTGATACGCGAAGTATACAGTGGTGCCCCCCTCGTAGTCGGGGAATGATGCATCGCCATTCTTACAAGAGGTGAACAGCGCACCAGCCAGCAACATGCTGAGCATATATGAAATTTTCTTATTCATAGTCATTTTAGAATTTTACATTATTAATTATTTGGCCATCCATCATTCTGTTGCAGATTGCTCCACTTCCGAAGCTCACTGTAAGGAATAGGACCGTAAATCATATAGTCTTGATACTGACGAGACTCTACGTCAATCTGGCGATAGTTCAGGGCACCAGTACTGCTATTGGTAGTGATATTCACACCCTTTGCGGTCTCGGTCAGGTTAGCCTGCCAACGGCGCAGGTCCCAGAAGCGGTGATTCTCGAAACAGAGCTCGATACGACGCTCGTTACGAATCAACTGACGCATCTTGTCCTTGTCGTTCTTAATGCTCTCCAGATAAGAGTCACTCCATCCGTCCTCATGGACACGGGCACGGAGTGCCTTGATGACATCATAGGCTGAGAAGCTGGCACCTCCCACATTAGCAGTAGGACCTTGTGCCTCATTGGCAGCCTCCGCATAGTCGAGCAGTATCTCGGTTGTACGGATACGGGCACCGAAGTGGCGCTGGTCAGTCGTGTTGTTGGGGTTCAGGTTGACATCGTCACGCAACAGTTTACGCATATAGAAGCCTGTGGTGGTAGAAGCACCTATCTCCTTGTTCAGACCATCGATAGTGGTAGCGTCAGAGGCAGTATTGATCGTCTTGTTCTCAGCACCGATAACATCTCCATTTACCAGGATGTACATCTTCAGACGTGGGTCACGGTTCTCATAAGGATTGGCTGCGTCATAGTCTGGTGCAGAGGCGATAGGATAACCGCTCGCTGTCGGGAAGGCGTCCACCAGGTTCTGGGTAGGATTGATACGTCCATGACCCTGGATAGAGGGAGGATAGTTGTCGGACTCCATGTCATGACTTTCTCCTACAACACCACGCCATACAATCTCAACAGGGTCTGGATCCGTGAACTTATAGTTCTTGATATAATCCTTGTTGGCAAACCATTTCCATCCTGTAGGATCGACGTTGGCACTCAGACCGCCACGGATCTTCAGATAGTCAGCAGCATACTTAGCAGCCTGCTCCCAGGTCATGGCACCAGCAGACTGATAGGCTGGAGAGGCAGCGAAGAGAGCCACCTGAGCCTTGACGGCTGTGATGATGTTACCATCAATCTTACCACGCTGCATGTTACCGAAAGCACGGTTGTACTCTGCGTCATTAGCACCGATGGATGCATACTTGGCAGGAACATTCTCAGCACTTACGTCACCATACTGGGCAGGAACATACTTCAGAGCCTCGTCGAAGTCAGCCATAATCTGGTCGATACACTCCTTGAAGGTGTTACGCGGCAAGTTGAAATCAGAATTCTGATCCTCGGAAGTCAGATGGATGGGCACACCCATCATCTGCCCGCCAACCATACCGCAATGGGCACGGAGGAGATAGAACATGTGCAGGGCACGCAGTGCGTATGCCTGACCTTTATACAGGTCCATGTGCATCTGGTTCAGAGCCTCACTGGTATAGTCCCATCTCACCTTCTCAATGTTCTCCAGGAACAAGTTACAATACTGGATGGCATGATAGCGGGTCTCCCACTGGTTGATAGGATTCATCTCAGAAGTCCAGTTACCGGTAGCCATCTTCTTGTAGTTGTTGTCAGTATTATTAGACACTGCGTCATCGGTGGCAACGTCACTGACTGACGAACCGTCGTATGGCAGCACCAGAAAGGCATTGTCAATCAGACCACGCGCGAACTGGGGATCATTATACATTTCGGTAATCTCCTGATTATTCTCCAAAGCGGGTTTAATCAGGTCGTCACAGGCAGTCAGTGCCATGACAGCAGTTCCGAAAAGGATGATATTTTTAAGTTTCATATCTTTAGTCTTTTATGTTTTAGAACTTAACTTGTACACCGAGGTTGTAGAAACGAGACTGTGGTGCGTCACCAACCGTCATCTCCAACAACTCACGCTCCTTGGCAATAGTCAGCAGGCTGTTACCGCTGGCATATACAGAGAGGCCCTTGATAATACCGTTGCCGATGATGGACTTCGGGAAGTCGTAGGTTAGCTGTACCTTGGCGAGATCGAAGCGGGAAGTGGAGTACATCCAGAAGTCAGAGTTGGTATTGTTGTTAGCACCACTCTGAGTCGTCAGACGAGGATAGGTGGCTGTTGCGGCAGTCTCCGGAGTCCAGCGACCACGAACCACTTCTGAATACTTGTCGGTACCAGAAATCCACCAGTAACTGTTGCTCTTCATGGCATGTCCGCCGAAACTGCCAACACCTAACATGAAGAGGGTGAAGTTCTTGTACTTGAAGGTCAGGTTAATACCCAAGGTGGTAGGAGCACCATACCAGCCTGCCTTACCCAGGTTGACCTGGTCTTTGGTATCGATGATGCCATCACCATTCTGATCCTTGTACTTCAGGTCACCAGGACGTACGGTGGCACCCAGCTTCTGCTCAGGAGAGTTGGCGATGTCGTCTTCATCCTTGAAGAAGCCCAGGCACTCATAACCCCAGATGGCATCCAGTGGCTTACCCTCACGATACTGATACTTATCAGCATAGTTGGTATCGTCACGCTTGGCTGCATTGGTGGTGTAGTGAGTCAGGTTGAGACCAACCTTCATTCCGAAATCCTTACCAAAGTCCTTCTTATAGTTCAGGGCAAGGTCGAAACCTGTACGGCTGTCCTCATTGAAGTTGATGTAGGGCAGGAAAGAAGACTCAGGATAGTATACACGGAAGTAGCTGGGAAGTGTATTGCTGGCTGTAATCACTCCACCAGTGATCTTGTTGGTGAAGAAAGAGAAGTCAGCTGTCAATGCCTTCTTCAGCAGTGCTGCATGCAGACTCATAGAGAACTCCTTACGATGCAGGTAGGTGAAGTCGTCGTTACCACCACGCTTTGACTGAACTGCGGAGTGACCGGTCTCACCATTCCAGTCCCACCAACCACCACTCTGATAGTTAGCGAGGTACATGTAATAGTCGTTAATACCCAAGTCGGTCTTCAGATCGCTATAGCTGGCACTCAGTGTCAACTCGTCGAAGACGTTCTGGTTCTGCATGAAATTCTCCTTGGCAATGTTCCATCCCAAAGTGAACGAGGGAGACACACCAGCGCGATGACCTTCCGGCAGACGTGCTGACCATGGAGTGGCGATAGCAATGTCGGCATAGTATTTCTTGTCGTAGTTATAACCTACCTGGAAACCTAAGTTGGCATTGCTCAGCTTATGATAGACACCAGATACGGTCTGCTGCCAACCATTCAGTACTGCGATGGCACTCACATTGTGTACACCACCGAAAGTACGGTTGAAGTCGAAGTGAGTGTTGAAGGCAATCATCTGGTTGTCAGTAGAGCCGCTGATGTTCTGTACACCAGACTTCTCATCCTTCGTGTCATGATTGTTCAAGGCAACGATGACATCCTGACCATTGTACTTAGCCCAAGTAGGCTCGTAAGTAGCATACTTGTTGTTGAAGGAGGACGTGTAGCTGGTAGCATAGTCGACAGCGACCTGTGCATGGAAACTCAGACCCTTCAACAGTGCAGCAAGGTCAACATTCACACCAGCGTCGAACTGGAACTGACGACTGGTCCACGTGTTGTAACCTGCAGAATACATATCAGCGATCACGTTGGTCCAGTCTGCCTCTGCAGCACCACCACTCAGGAAACAACCATTGATGATGTTATTGGATGCTCCAATCATAGTCAGGGCTGCAGCAGCGTTCTCATCCAGATAACTCAACGGAATCAGTGGGCTGATACGGTTAGGACGCATGGTAGCAGCCTGCTGCCAGAAATTAGCGCCATTGGTACCGCGAGAGTTGTAGTAAGTGGCATTGGCATTCACGAAAGCGTCGATGAAGTTGTTGATCTTCATATCCACATTACCACGTACGTTGAAACGGTCAATGAAGTTGCTCTCTGCCTCACCGAAGTTACGGAAGTCACCCTGACGATAGTAGCTGACGTTGGCATAGAACTTAGCTCGCTCGTTACCACCCTCAACCTCTGCCGTGATATCGGAACGGTTGTAGGACTTCTTGATAAACTCAGAAGAGTAGAAGTTCACGTTCGGATAACGATAGGGGTTATAACCTAAAGAGGTATTATAGATATCCTCCTGGCTATAGAGGGGATCGAGTCCGTCATTGGCACGAGCCTCATTGAAGAGCGTCATATACTCGGCAGAGCCCAGATACTTAGGATAGCTCTTTGCCACTGCCCATCCTGTGTTGGCACGAACATTGACACGCAGACCGTCTGTGACACGACCACGCTTGGTGGTAATCAGCACAGCACCCTTTGCGGCACGGCTGCCATAGAGGACAACAGCCTGTGCACCCTTCAGGAATGTGATTTCCTCAATCTCATCAGGCTTCACGTTATTGGCAGCACGAGGTACACCGTCAATCAATACCAGCATGCCATTGGGGGTATTGTCAGCATTGTACTCGGAAGAGCCCTCAAAACCCCACAAACCAGAGCCTGTGTAACCTGCAACGTAACCTTGCATGTTGTCAAGGCTGTACGTATTATAGTTTTTCTCCATAAGCTCCCGGTAGTTGATAGACGAGACACCACCCATCACATCCTCCTTTGCTACCTTACGGAAAGCAACGTTGACGAGGGAGTCTTCGCCTGTCTCAATCTGAGCCGCTGCTGGCAAAGCAACTGTCAGGCAGAGAGCTAATGAGGCATATTTAATATTCTTGGTAATCATAATTACTAATTTCTAATTACTAATTTTTAATTGTTTGTTTACCATCCGGGATTCTGAGGATACTCGCTGTAAAGGTAAGTTTCATCATCCTTCAGAGGAAGCAGATAGTGTTTGGTACCAAAGGCACGCTCCAAAATGGGGGTTTCGCTCCAACCAGTTACCTCAGCATCGCGAGGATCATTCTTGGTGAAGTCGTAATTTCCTACACGACGGAACTCCTGACGAGTCTTGATATTGTAAGGAGCCTCGGTGAGGAGCAACCAGCGCTGCAGGTCATTCCAGCGGAAACCTTCAAAGGCAAGCTCGCAAGCACGCTCACGACGAACCTCATCCATAAACTTGTTCTTGTCGGTAAGGTATTTGTCTGCTACATGACCAGCACCTACACGATCACGAAGAACGTTGATGGCATCAACAGCTGTCTCACTGCATTTGCTGCTCTTGTAAGAAGGACCACCTGCTGCGGCACCTGCCTCTGCATACATCAGATAGATGTCTGCTACACGCATATAGGGCAGATAGGTCTGCAGGGCACCACCCCAGTTGTACATACCATCGTACTTGTTACACTGGTGGGGAACCAACTTCTGACAGAAGTAACCGGTACGGCTACCGTTACCTGAACGGGCGGGATCACCTGTGGGCACCATGTTACCACCGGTAAACATCTCCAGATACTGGAAAGGTTTGTCGGCATCACCAGGAGTGGTGTTCAGGAACTTAAAGCCATCGAACATGATGTCATGATAGAAACGTGGGTCACGGTTCTTGAAAGGATGTGTCGGGTCAAATCCTGAGTCAGGATCGTCCAAAGGAAGACCGTTCTCCATACCATACGCATAATTGATATAGTTAGCGGTAGGCATGTGGATGATAGCATCGTGCTCAACGAGGTTGTTCACCTTCGGTCCCCACAACTTGGCGAAGTTCCAGTTAGAACCGTTGATGTCGGGCATCGGACCACGCATGATAGCCTCTACGCCACCTGGCATTCTCCAGTTCTGTCCAGTCGTATAGAAAATATCAGAGAAGCAGCTTTTGCTATTAGCCTTATCCTGGATATGGTTGTAGATATCCTCATACTTATACTCTGCAAGAGCGTATGGAGACTTGCCACTCTCGATGTCGGCGATAGCCTCAGCAAGGGCATCAGCAGCACGCTGTGCCAGAGCAGTATTATACTGATAGGTCTTTCCATTCTTGGAAGCACCTGTCTGCGCACCAATCTCATTCAATGGAGAAGCTGCCCACAAGAGCGCCTTACCTAAGTAACCCAGTGCACAAACACGGGTGATACGGAGGTCGTTATGACCTATACTCTTTTTACCGACAGTGGTATTATCCCAGTTGTCAGGCAACAGGTCTGCAGCGGCACGGAAGTCTTCGGCACATTTCTCCGCACACTCCTGGAAGGAGAGACGTGGCAGGTCGAAAGGACCGGTAGCAGCAATCACATGGTCAACATAGGGCAGACCACCATACCAGATCATCTGCTCCAAATGCCACCAGGCACGGAAGAAGAGCAGCTGACCCTTGATGAGGTTTTTCTCCTCTTGGGTCGCATTGGTCATCTTATCCAGATTCTCCAAACCGAGGTTCATCTTACGGATGCAATACCAAGCATGCTCCAAGGAATGAGCGAATTTATCTGTAGAAGAAGGATTCAGATTATTACTATTCCTGTGCAGATAGCTCTGGTCGTCCTTATACCAATAGCGATAGTCACCCAGATCGAAGTGAGCGGTCTCATGGCTGTCACCACCACCGGTATTCATTATCTCATCCTCACCCCAGTTGAAGGTGCAGCACCAGAAGTTGGATTCCTTGTTAGGAACACAGTTGTAGGCTTCCTCCACAAAGCCTTGGAAGCTTTTGAAGTTCTGGAACGCCATCTCCGGGTTCACATCAGAATCAGGTGATTTGTCCAGATAGTCCTTGCAGGAGGTTGCTCCGAAGGAGAGTGACAAGGTTGCTACACCTAATAATATATATTGATTAATCTTTTTCATTGTTGTTCTCATATTAAAGATTGAACTTTACACCAAAGTTGATACGCTTCACGGTTGGATATGCACCCGTGGCACCACCATTACTTGAGAAGTTCGACTCACGGTCGTCAGGCATGCGGGTCCAGAGCCAGAGGTTATTACCGCTGACGAAGACCTTCAAATCCCTGATGCCCAACTTGCGAACCCAAGGCTGATTAAAGGTATAGGCAACCTCCACGTTCTTCAGACGGATATAGCTACCGTCGCAAAGATACTGCGTACCATAATAATAAGAAGGCTGAGAAATGAAACGTGGTGTCAGCACCTTTGCACCTGTGTGATTGTCACTCCACCATGTTCCCTGGTCATAAACATTAGCCTGCATACGGTCAGACAAGCTGATCATCGTCACGTCACGGGTTACGTTAGTAACACCATAGAACTGTGCAAAGCAGCTGAAGCCCTTATACTCAAAACCTATCGTGGCATTGTAAGTGTTCTGTGGAGAACCAGAATAGCCATAAGGAACATTATCATTCGCATCTACGACACCATCACCATTGAAGTCGACGATATAATAATCACCTGGCAACTTCTGACCATCACTTGAATCATGCTTTGGCGTACCATAAATATCATCGTAGTTCTGAGTCATGTGCTTGCTGATATGAGCGTGTTGCTGACCAATGGCATAGCCTTCTGCCTTACGATAGCTGGGATACAATGCGGGGTCATCACGCATAATCACCTCGTTGACAGCATGGGTCATACTCATATTAGCCCACAGACGCATCTTGTTGGCGAATACCTTGTTGAAGCGTACCTCCAACTCATAACCGTGTGTCTTTACCTCACCCTGGTTTACCAAAGCGGCAGCCTGTCCGAAGTAAGAGGGAACCTGACGAGAACCAGCAACCAAGATATCCACACGCTTGTCATGGAAGATATCGAATGAACCGGCGATCAAGCCACCGAGGAATCCATAGTCGATACCGAAGTTGAACTTCTTCACTTTCTCCCAGTGTACGTCAGGGTTACCTACGGTAGCCTCGCGATAGAACTGGTAGGGAGAAGCACCCTGCGTGACATCCAAAGAGGTGTTGCCACCATAAGCCCACTGTGTCATGTACAAGAAACGGGCAAAAGGAATGTTATCATCACCAATCTCACCATAAGAAGCACGGAACTTCAACATATCAATGATGTGTTTCTCACGCAGATACTTCATGAACGGCTCCTCACTGATGGTCCATCCGATAGCACCTGACTGGAAGAAGGCGAAACGGTTGTCCTTCGAGAACTTCTCAGAACCGTTATAGGCACCGTTGTACTCGAAAGAATATTTACCAGCGTAGTTATAAGTAGCACGGAATACCCAGTCCTCACGATAGCTTGGAATCATAGAACCCTTTGCATACTCCTGACGACCGAAGTTCACCATCGCTGTCACATCATGCAAACCAAACTGGCGACCCCAGTTGAGCTGCAACTGATAGTTCAGGTTACGCTGAGTCTCATTGTTGTTAACCTCACCACCCTGGGTAGTCCACTTGTTACCCATGGTGTAGTCGAAGCGGTCATAACCCTCGTAAGGCTGCTTATATTGTGCAATACCTGTCTCTGGGTCGATCCACTTCAGCTGCGGGTCATTATACAAGTCGGCGATACCGCGACGATCCTCACGGAACACGTTATCCCAAGCAATCAGACCACGGAAAGACAAACCTTTCGTGATGAAGTCGAGTTTCTGCTCCAGGACGAAGTCGGTATTGATACGGGTCGTGGTAATGGTCTGTACACCACCGATAGAAGATACCTGTGCGGAGTTGCTGACATTGGTAGAACCAGGCAGGAAACCCCAAGAGCCATCACTATACTGTGGCAGGAAGGCATCAGGAGAGATGTTATAAACACCAGCCCACATCTGAGACATCTGCCATCCCAGTGAAGAACCGTTGTCCCACTCGTGACCACGCTCCCAAGGGTTGGTCTGCTTACCGTTAGAACCTGCGATGTTCACCTTCAGGACGGTTGTCTTGGTGATATTAAAGTCAAGGTTCGAGCGCACGTTCACGCGATTATAAGAAATAGAACGGTCATAATGACGACCTGTCGGGAAACTCTTGAACAAGTCACCCTCACTGACGAAGTCAACAGAAGCGAAATACTTCACGAACTTCGTACCACCACTGATATTCAAGTTGGCATTGTATGACATCGTGCTCTTCTTGAACATCGTACGCTGCCAGTCAACGTTCGGATAACGCTCACGCTGCTCCACAGTTGTCTGGTTACGATAGTTCTCGATGAAACTCATGGGCTTCATATAAGCGAAAGCATCTGGAGCAATGTTCAACTCATGCTCGATAGCTTTGTTACGAGCCACCATGGCATCGTAAGAGTCATACTTGTCAGGCAGCATGGAAGGAATCTTCATGACGACATTGGCTGACACACCAATCTGTGCCTTACCCTCACTACCACGCTTGGTGGTAATCAGAATCACACCATTAGCACCCTTCACACCATAGACGGCAGTGGCAGAGGCATCCTTCAATACAGAAATAGTAGCTACCGACTGGATGTCGACACTACTCATCGGACGCTCAATACCATCCACCAACACCAGTGGAGAAGAGTTGTTCCATGAAGACTGACCACGGATGATGATCTGCGGGTCTTCCTCACCAGGGATACCTGAAGATGCTGTGGTAACGACACCAGGCAGGTTACCCGTCAGGGCAGAACCGATATCGGTAATACCGGCGGCACGCTGCAGCGTCTCACCTGTGGTCTGCGTGATAGCACCCACTACGGATGCTTTCTTCTGCTGACCGTAACCCACTACGATGACTTCTTCAAGTTGAGTGTCGTCCATCAGCGTAATTTTAATGTTACGCTCCTTACCGACTCTCACTTCACGAGAAGTCATTCCCACATAAGAGACGACCAGTGTAGTCGACTCAGAAGGAACCTTCAACACGAAGTTACCATCGAAATCAGTCACTGTTCCAAGGGAAGTGTTTCCCTTCACGACAACCGAAGCACCAATCAGAGGCTCCGCATTGTTGTCAACGACTGTACCTTTAACGGTAATTCCTCCTCCACCTTGCGCTTGCAACTGGAGAGAGAATGCCAAAAGCATTAAAACCGCGGGGACAGCCCTTTTGATCAATTGTTTTAGATTTCTCATTGTTACTAAATTTGATTCATCGGTTTATATTTTGTTAGTGTTTAAAAGTGATTTTACCTTTACATTTAACATTGCGAGTGCAAATGTAAACACATTTTTAGATTTGCGATTGCTTTATTGTAACACACACTTTGTTATTTGTAACATGCCTTAAAAATTCTTACACTTCCTGACCTTGTAACTTCCTTGATGATACAAATACCACGGATTGGTGTTACAATCTTAGCACCTGTAAGTGTATAATATTCCCGGCTTACCACTTCATCACTTAAAGCGACATGGGAGACTCCTGTCGGGTTTACACCATCATTACTCAGGAAGATATCCTTGATATAGATAGGCGTCCCCCCGTATGTCCAGAATCCTGCGATGTAGATATGGGAGGGATTGATGTCGTGGTCGAACTGTGTGCAGGCATCATCTTTATAGGCTTTCAGGTTATGCAGGTCCAGGACAATCTTTGTCCCACTGCCGAAACTGGTTCTGGACGGACACGACCAATAGTTGTTGGTATCAAACAGTCGGAAGGACGCACCTGCGCTCTGGGGCTGGCTGAGCTCTACCACCAAATATTTATAGGCAGACAAATCGACACCATTGGGATACTGCCATCCGCCAAAGCCATATTTACCAGTCACCAGTTTTCCCGTTGCCTCATCAAACGTTCCTTTTTCCCAGATACTGGGGTTCAGCCACTCCTCCGTCAAAGAGAACAAAGGTTGTTCTTTGATTGTTGGCACATGGTCTGGCTGGTTTATCAGATCACTGTACTCCTGAGTAGCGTAATACAGATATTTCCGATATACAGGACGGGGACATGCCTCTGGATCGGTAAGGAACGTATTACCGTCTGGTGCCGCGTCGTTGTATTTTGCCAATAGCTCACCACCAGTGAACAGTAACCAGCTGACATTACATGTCTCATCGGCAATACGCATGAAGTTTGCTCCGAAGCCCTTGCCTCCAGCCACTCCGGTAACAGCCTTACCCCATGACGCATTATATTTCTTGGGAGCCCAGTCCATCTCTGTCACCACAACAGGGGCTTTCGTCGCTATAGGCAGGATATTCTCGTCCCATCCGCGTTTGAACTCCTTGTATTCTACCTCAACATTATCCTCTACGCCGCTGTTATACCATCCGGGATAGCAATGGACCGCATAGCCAATATTCTCTCCCTTGATAGGATATTTCACAAAACCATTATAATGCTGCTGCCATGTCAGACCGGGAATAAGCAAGATGTTATTACACCCCTTATCACGCATGAGGTCGACAATCTGCTGCATGAAATCCGTCATCTCAATATCCCTCTCGCGCGTACCTTTTATATTAATAGGCTCATTGGCAAGTTCGAAAAGGATAGCACCGTTGTTCTTCAACTTAGGATGCTGTGCCACATAACCCCATACCTTTTTCAGATACTCATGATACTCCCCACCTACGGAGATATACTCAGGACATACACCTGGCGGACGCATCACGACATACAGTCCTTTAGCGATAGCATACTCCGCCATGGGCACAAACACCTCATCCAGATACTTCTTAAAACGGTTGAAATCGAAGGCACGAATATCAGCCTCCCCCTTCCAAGAATCTCCATAGGTAGATGAAGCCCCCGGGGTGTTACTCCAATAAGGATCCATGTGCTGACGGACAAAGGTCATTTTCCATCCGGCATTCAAGATGCCATCGATAATCCCTTTGTTATAATCCAGACAGCCTTTCACATCATAATTCGTCCATTTGGTACCCTGCTCATTGAACCAGGGACTGAACGTCTGGGCAAATCCATGAAGGTTGACTCGCTTCCCCTCCGCATTGACCAGGAACGGTCCTTCCACATGCAAGGCGGAAAGTGACTGAGCTGACACAACTCCCCCACTTAGGAAAAGAAGAAGTCCTAACAGTTTTGTTTTTAGTTTCATGTTATTCATTATTATGTATAAGTGATTTTGAATTTACATCGTTTCTCAAAAAATGGGGAGGTGACTCACGTCAGCCCCCCACGACTAAAACCATAACTAGCATAACTACTAATCAAATATTTCAAATCTAACCTAAGCTGATTATAATGCTTTTTCGTTTTCTTGGTGCAAAAGTATACCTTATTTATTAATATTGCAAATTCTACAGTTACACGAACCTTTTGATTTGTAACATGGTTTCTTTTTATGGGCGTTTTGTTACAAACGGCAAATAATATGTTACGTCTGATGTTGGACGGACTCATTTTTTTTGATACCTTTGCAACATAATTAAGAACCAACCAATCAACAAGTTATGAAAAAAATCATCCTAATGATCCTAACCTGTCTTGGCGTTACGGCAAACACTTTCGCACAAGACCCTAACTTTTACATTTTCCTCTGTTTTGGACAGTCCAACATGGAGGGAGCCGCACGTATAGAACCGCAAGACCTGGAGGGTGTCAGTCCACGCTTTCTCCTGATGCCTGCCGTTGACGACCCTCAACGCAACCGCAAGATGGGGGAATGGTGCCAGGCGCTTCCTCCTCTCTGTCGCCCAAACACAGGACTCACTCCTGTGGACTATTTCGGACGTACCTTGACAGAGAATCTTCCTGAGAACATCCGTGTCGGTGTGATTCATGTCGCCATCGGGGGCATCCGCATCGAGGGCTTCATGCCGGAAGGGATGGCAGAGTTCGTCAAGACGGCACCCGGCTGGATGACAGGAATGCTGAAGGCATACGACAACAACCCTTACGAGCGTTTGGTCACTCTTGCCAAGAAGGCACAGAAGGACGGTGTCATCAAGGGTGTCCTCATGCATCAGGGAGAGTCCAACACGGGTGATCCCGAATGGGCAAACAAAGTACAGAATGTCTACGACCACCTGTTAGGTGACCTCCAACTCAAACCGGAGGAGGTGCCCTTATTAGCGGGTGAGGTCGTACAGGCAAATGGTGAAGGACAATGTATTGCTATGAACAAGCAAATCAACGAGTTACCCAAGACCCTCCATACTGCTCAGGTGGTTTCTTCCACTGGCTGCTCCAACGGTCCCGACAAGCTCCATTTCGACGCTGCCGGTTATCGTGAGCTGGGTCGGCGCTATGGTGAGAAGATGCTGGAACTGATGGGCTACCACGTGCGTTCTCCCTTTACGGTACCTGATGATGCTGTCACGGCAGAGACAACGGTGCCGGGTAACGAGTTCCCCAAAGTCGACAAAGAGCGCCGTGCTTATTTCCGTGTGAATGCGCCGACAGCCAATAGTGTCATCGTAGATATCTGTGGCAAGAAATATGATATGCGCCGTGACGAGAAGGGTATCTGGTGTGCCGTCACCGACCCACTGGTGGTAGGATTCCACTATTACTTTATCAATATCGGTGGGGTGAATGTCATAGACCCTGCCACCGAGACGTTCTTCGGTTGCAACCGGGAGGCAGGTGCCATTGAGATTCCCGAGGGTCCCGAAGGTGATTACTACCGTCCACAGCAAGGGATTGACCACGGACAGGTACGCTCCATCTACTATTATGCCAATGCCACACAGGAATGGCGTCATGCCATGGTTTACACCCCTGCGGAGTACGAGAAGGGGAAGAAGCGTTATCCTGTACTCTACCTGCAGCACGGTATGGGCGAGGATGAGACAGGATGGAGCAAACAGGGACACATGCAGCATATCATGGACAACCTGATAGCCAGCAAGGAAGTGGTACCGATGATCGTGGTGATGGAGAGTGGTGACGTGAAGGCTCCGTTCCGGGGTGGCGACAACCGCCAGGGATTCAGCGAGTACGGTGCCTCGTTCTACAAAGTGATGATACAAGACTTAATACCAACCATAGACTCGAAGTTCCGTACCCTGACAGACCGTGACCATCGTGCGATGGCGGGTCTGTCATGGGGAGGACACCAGACCTTCGACCTTGTCCTGAACAACATGGATAAGTTCGCATGGATGGGTGCCTTCAGCGGTGCCATCTTCGGACTGGACGTGAAGACGGCATACAATGGGGTGTTCACCAGACCTGACGAGTTCAACAAGAGGATTCATTATCTGTATCTCAGCTGCGGCAGCGAGGAGAACTTCGGCACGGAAGCCTTGGTTAAGAGTCTGCGTGACAACGGTATCAAGACCGACTTCTACGTCTCTCCCGGTACGCATCATGAATGGCTGACGTGGCGACGCTGCTTCCGCCAGTTTATCCCACACCTTTTCAAATAATGTGTATGAGAAGATTCCTATTTTCAGCCTCTCTGCTGAGTGTCTTGGCGGCATCAGCACAGAACCCGATCATCAGAGACCAGTTTGCCGCTGACCCTACTGCACGTGTCTTTAATAATAAGGTATATGTCTATCCCTCCCATGACATTCCTGCTCCTGAGGGCCAGCGACAGGACTGGTTCTGCATGGCAGACTATCACGTCTTCTCTTCTGAGAACCTGACGGAATGGACGGACCATGGCATGATTCTCTCGCAGGAACAGGTTCCATGGGGAAAAGCTGATGCTTATTCCATGTGGGCTCCTGACTGTGTCTATAAGAACGGGAAATACTATTTCTATTTCCCCAACGCACCCAAAAACGGACGGGGCTTCGCCATCGGTGTGGCAACTTCCGACAAGCCTGAGGGACCTTTCACCTGTGAGCAGGAACCCATCAAAGGGGTGACGGGTATCGACCCCTGCGTCCTCATCGACGATGACGGGAAAGCCTATATCTACTGGAGTGGGATGGGTATCCGCGGGGCGAGGTTAAAAGAAAACATGCTGGAGCTTGACGGGGAGCTACAGGAGGTAAAGATACCACAACGGGACGGGATGCCTGCCATGCCCCCGATGAAAATAGGAGGACAACAGATGGAGGGACTGCCCGAGGGGTTCAAGGAGGGACCTTTCGCCTTCAAGCGGGGTAATTGGTATTACCTGACCTTCCCATGGGTACGTGGTGATAATAGCCATGGTGCCAATCCCACAGAAACGCTTGCCTATGCCATGTCGAAATCGCCTCTTGGACCCTGGGACTTCAAAGGTATCATCATGGCAGAGCATGACAACCACTGTTGGACCAACCACCACAGCATCCTCGAATACAAGGGGCAGTGGTATATCTTCTATCATCGTAACGACTTCTCTCCCTCGATGGACAAGCGTCGCTCGGCACGTATCGAGAAGCTCACCTTCAACCCCGACGGCACCATCCAGGAGGTCTCCCAGACCATGCGTGGCGTAGGCATCAACAAGGCACTGGAGAAGATAGAGATCGACCGTTACAGTGATGCCAGCAAGGATGTCACCTGCCAGCTTATCGACACCGTCAACACCTTCCGCAGCTACGAGGCATCCCTGCCCAAGAAAGGAAGTTGGCTGCGGTATGACGATGTCGACTTCAGCAGTGTCAGGGATGGCTATCTGGTCATCAACGTGAAGGCAAATGATAATACGCAGTTTACTATCCGGGAGAACACTCCTAAGGGGAAGGTGATTGCCAACATCCAGATGACGGTGAAAAGTGAGAATGGACCGTTCCGCCGTGACAGGTCTAACCAATGGCTCACCCTGACGGCACCTTTGGAGTATACGCCCAAAGGGGTCACCAACCTCTGTGTGGTCTGCGAGGGACCCGGCATCAGTGTCGACTGGTTGCAGGTGAAGAACCGCCCCGCGTATTTCTCACCCGCCAACAGCAATCCTATGCAACCTGATGCTGACGGATTCATCCGCCGCTGGCGACTGATGGAGCCTATTGCTGTCGATGTGCGTTCCAACATCATCTTCACCTACTCATGGTTGCGTGACAAGTTCAGCGAGGAACTGGCGAAACTGCCCAAACAGAAAGGAAAATGGTATGCACTGGACAGTGAGACCTATAACATGAAACTCTTCCGCTTCGCGGAGAAATACGGCAAACAGACCTATGGCTCGTTCTACTGGTGTGAGACTGTGATTGACTGTCCTGAGGAGATGCGGGATGTCCGACTTGCCTGCGGCTCTAACGGAGCCTCTCTCTGGTGGCTAAATGGTGAGGAGGTGCTGATGCTGGAGGGCGACCGCCGTATGGTGGAGGATGACGGTATGTCACCCCGACTGACCTTGAAGAAAGGTCGTAACACCCTACGTGTTGCCGTCATCAACGGACCTGGTCTTGCCGACATGTGTGCCCGTTTCATCGACGAGAAAAGCCATCCTGTTACTAACTATTTGATTAAAGCACAATGACATGAAAAAGATATTGCTTCTATCCTCAATCCTCATTTCTACAGTTGCCATTTGCCAGGCACAGACAGGTGCTCCCTATATCCACGACCCCTCGACCATTGCGGAGTGTGAGGGGAAATACTACACCTTCGGAACGGGTGGTGGCGGACTCATCAGCGAGGACGGCTGGACATGGCATAGCGGTGCCGTACGACCTGGTGGCGGTGCGGCTCCTGATGTCCTGAAGATTGGTGACCGGTATCTCTGTATCTACGGTGCCACGGGTGGTGGACTCGGTGGTGGTCATAACGGACGTATCCTGACCATGTGGAACAAAACCCTCGACCCTAAGAGCCCTGACTTCAAATGGTCTGACCCCATAGAGGTGTGCTACTCGGATGGCATGGAGGACCAGGATGCTATTGATCCGGGCTTGTTGCTCGACCCCACCACGGGCAGGCTATGGGCAAGCTACGGCACCTATTTCGGAACGATCCGTCTCATCGAACTGGATCCGAAGACGGGGGAACGTATGAAAGGCAACAAAGAAAAGGATATTGCCATCGACTGCGAGGCGACAGACCTGTTGTACAGGGACGGCTGGTATTACCTGTTAGGAACGCATGGCACCTGCTGTGACGGGGTTAACTCCACCTATAATATTGTCGTAGGACGCTCCCGCAGCATAGAGGGTCCCTATATGGATAATGTGGGACGTGACATGTTCCACGGTGGAGGCAGGATGGTGATTGCCGCCGGTGACCGCAAGACGGGTCCTGGACATTTCGGACGTACCATCATCGATGACGGTGTGGAGGTGATGTCCTGTCATTTCGAGGCAGACTTCGACCGTAGCGGACGTTCAGTGCTGGGCATCCTTCCCCTGCTGTGGAGAAACGGATGGCCTGTGGCTGGCGAGCGGCTCAAGGAAGGAACATTTGCCATTCTCTCTGAGCGTCGTGGCTATAGTCTGGAACTGGGCGTTGATTTCGTCCGTATGGAACAGGAACGTCAGCGTTTCTGGCAGATAGACCCTGACGAGCCTGTGAAAGCTATTCCCAACCAGAAACTGGAAGATGTGATAGGTGGCTGGCAGGAAGGTGAGATTGCCGTCCGTTGCAGCGACTATATGTTCCGTCCCTGGCAACACTGGAATATCAAGCCAGTACCACAGGCTGGTGGACGACTGACGGGTCCGCTCTATGAGATCTTTATTGACGGCACCAACCGGGCACTGACGGCTACGGCTGACCTGCAGGTGTCCGCCAAAGCGTTTGAGGGACAGGACAGCCAGCTCTGGTGGATTGAGCAGCTGACGGACGGTACTTACCGTATCATGCCTTTCGCCATCCCCGGACAGAAGGACTTCAACCAGAAGTATTGTCTGTACTCGGCAGGTGACAGCACTCCCACCCTTGCCCCTTATGATTTCAACTCTGACAACTCCAAATGGAACTTCAAAAAGCAATAGATATGAAAAGAATAATCCCTACATGGATATTGGCAGCATGTGGTCTCTGCTGCCAGGCACAGAACCCTTTCGTACAGACGTGGTGCACCAGTGACCCTGCCCCTATGGTACACGACGGTACCATGTATGTCTATACGGGGCATGACGAGGACGGTGCCGACTTCTTCTGGATGCAGGAATGGCGGGTGTACTCCACACAGGACATGGTGAACTGGACTGACCATGGCTCTCCCCTCGCACTGGAGAGTTTCTCATGGGCAGACGACCGAGCCTGGGCAAGTCAGTGTATTGAGCGGAACGGTAAGTTCTACTGGTATATCTGTGCCCACTCCAAACTGTCTAACGGCATGGCGATAGGTGTCGCCGTGGGTGACTCCCCTGTCGGTCCTTTCCATGATGCGTTGGGAAAACCGCTCTTTGAGAACGGCAGCTGGGACCATATCGACCCTACCGTGATGATTGATGACGACGGACAGGCGT
>Ga0256407_10001021_pt1 | contig 62291 bp, 56 predicted proteins | sample RumenRJG_04DNA_FD_193489 | JGI IMG/M metagenome (GOLD analysis project Ga0256407, IMG submission 193489) | Bovine rumen microbial communities from Lethbridge, Alberta, Canada - RJG_04 | ecosystem: Host-associated > Mammals > Digestive system > Stomach > Rumen | place: Canada: Alberta... | reverse complement strand
GCCTAATCACAAGGGCTCGCTTTCTCAACGCGTTGAGAAAGCGAGCCGCATACTTTTTGCTGTTTGTCAAGCCTTTTTTGCAAAAAAAATCCCTCCCGCCACATTATTTCGTGACGGGAGGATTCTGCTATCCTATCTTCCTGACATTGAGGAAACTCCTTCGCCTGTTTTTTGATCAGTTGATTCCGTCATGCGGGGTTGACGTGAATCATAATGTGCTTGACCTTTCGGAAGGTCTTCTCGATCTCGTCGTGGATGCTCTCGGCGATGGCGTGCGCCTCCACCAGCGGCAGCTGCCCGTCGACGGAGATCTCCATCTCGATATAGATGCGGTTTCCGAACTCCCGCGTCATCAGCAGATCGACGCTTCGCACGCCCTCGTGCCGGGCGGCGCAGGCGCGGATGGCGGCTTCCGTCTCCTCGTCGCAGCTGTGATCGACCATTTTGTTGACGGCGTCGATGAAAATGTCGACGGCGGCTTTGCCGATGAAGACGCAGATGACGAGACCGGCGATGGGGTCGAGGACGGGAAAGCCCAGACGGGCGCCCGCGACGCCGACCAGCGCGCCCACGGAGGAGAGCGCGTCGGAGCGATGGTGCCACGCGTCCGCCATGAGCGCGCCGGAATCGAGCAGGCGCGCATAGTGCCGCGTGTACCAGAACATAGCCTCCTTCACGGCAATGGAGACGACGGCGGCGATCAGCGCCGCCGCGCCGGGAACGGGCAGGGCGGCGTCCTCCGCGCGGATGATCTTGCGAAGCCCCTCGTTGCCGATGAAAAGGCCGGTGATCAAAAGGACCACCGAGAGTACGATCGCGGCGACACATTCCATACGCTCATGCCCGTACGGGTGCTCGCGGTCGGAGGCCTTGGCGGAGAGCTTGACGCCGATCGTGACAATGATCGTGCTGAACACGTCGGAGGCGGAGTGGACCGCGTCCGAGACCATGGCCCCTGAATGGGCCAGAAGCCCCGCGGCAAGCTTGCCGGCGGAAAGGAGCGTATTGAGAAGAATGGTTGCGAGCGATACCCGAACGGTCAGGCGCTCTTGATCCTGCATACTGCCGCCTCCCAAAGAAAAGCTGACGCCTTCTGCCGCTCAAAGCTCCAGCGTATAGCGCTCGCAGGCGTTGATGATGGTCGTGCCGTTCCGCTCCGATACCCGTGAGAGGTTCGGCACATAGCTGGTGTGCACATGCCCGTGCACCAGATAGCGCGGGTGATAGCGGTCGATGAGGTCCAGGAAACAGGCGAAGCCCCGATGGGCGTAATCGCCGCCGTCTCCGTAGCCCTGCGCGGGCGAGTGCGTCAGCACGATATCGACGCCGCCCGCGCGCCAGATGGCGCAGCGCAGCCTGCGGATGCGCCGCGCCATCTGACGCTCGGTGTATTGGTTCGCGCCGCCGCTGTAGTATATGCTGCCGCCGAGACCGAGAATGCGCAGACCGCCCACCGTGACGAGTTTGTCTTCAATGCAGTCACAGCCCTCCGGCGGATGCTCGGCGTAGGTCGTATCATGGTTGCCATGGACATAGAGAAGCGGCGCGCGGCCCATTGTCACAAGAAAACTCAGATACTGGGCGTTGAGGTCGCCGCAGGAGAGGATCAGATCGACGTCATCCAGACGTCCGGGGCGGTAGTGGTCCCAAAGATAGGGACTTTCCACGTCGGCAAGCAGCAAAAGCTTCACAGGAGGGGGTCCTCCTTTTCCGGCGGGATCGTGTCGCGGTACACGCCCAGAAGGCGCGAGAGCGGCCGAGCCATCGGCAGCAGCGCGTCGTAGGGCGGGATCTCGCCCTCCACGCTGTCGCACAGCCAATTCATATGCAGGATCTCCTCGGGGGAGAACCAGTGGGTACCGTCGCTGCGCACGGCGCCGTCCTGCGACCGGATCGGCCGGTCGAAAGGCAGCAGCGTGCCGTCGGCGATGCTGCGGCGCAGCAGCTCTACCAGCTGGCGCGCGCCTTCGGGAAGATCGTCCCGCAGCAGCACGCCTACGGCGCCGCTGCGCATGCCCCACCAGTAGTTGACCGCCTGCGGTACGCCGGAGCTGAACGCGTCCCAGCCGCCGTCCAGAATCCCGCGCACGAGCTTGACGTAGACGTTGCCCCAGTGCCAGTAAGGCGAGGCGACGGAGTAATAGCTGCCGTCCCAGACCTGACAGAGGCCCCAGGGCTCCCGCATGCGGTCCGGCGTCGGGATGTCGCGGTTCGAGACGAGCTCCGCGCCGTCCACGGCGAGGCGCTCCATGGCGTCCTCCTCCACGCAGGACCAGCGAAGCCTGGTCCGGGCGCCCGGATTCGTCATCTGCACGCCGAGGGCAAAGGCGTTGATGCTGGCGGGCACGCCGAAGATCGGGTTGCTCGCAACATAGCCGATGCGCCCGCTCTTGCACAGCGCGCCGGCGAGCGCGCCGGTGATGAACTTGCCCTCATAGATGCGGCTGTAGTAGGTGCGGACGCCCGTGTAGGGCATGGACGCGGAGCAGTTGAGGATGCGGATGCCCGGATACTTTGCCGCCGCCTTGCGGCACGCGCCGATCAGCGTCGGCGTCGTGGCAAAGATGACCTGCGCGCCGTCTGTGACCGCGGCGTCCATCGCCGACGCCGCCTCGCTTTCGGATTTGACGCCGTAGTAGGTCAGCACGGAGACCTGCTCGCCCATGACGGCCTCCAGATACTGCCGTCCGATATCGTGCGCGCGGCTCCAGTCGCTCTCCTCCGGCAGCAGATTGCTGACAAAGGCGACGCAGAGATGGTCCGGAAACACGCTCTTGACGATGCGGTTGAGCATGTGGGGCGTTTTATCCGGCGTCTCCGTGCTGACGGCGATCTGCTCGCCCTGCGCGGAAAGCTCCACGTCCTTCCAGACGGCGCGCAGGCTTTTGGTCAGATCGGCGTCCGACATTTTGCTCAGCTGGGCAAAGGGATAGACTCTGAGCCAGACCAGCAGCGCGTCCGCGGTGGTGAGCTCGAGCGCGTCGCCGCCCAGCTTCCGGAACGCGCGCTGAAAGCTCGCAAAGCCGGAAATGAAGCGGCGGCGTTCCATCTCGTCCCAGCAGTGGTCCGGGTCATAGCCCAGCGCGGCCTGCAGCTTGGTGAAGGAGCCCGGGCGGCTGAACGAAACCTGATAGAGGCCGGTCAGCTGCCAGGCGTGCAGGAAATCGTAGTAGGCCAGGATCTTCGACTCCTCCGTGCGGACGGGGAGGATGCGGGTCACGTAGGCGGGGACGGTCGGCGCGTCGTAGCTTTTCAGCACGCTGACGCGCTTGTTGCCCTCCTGCACATAAAAGCGCCCGAGGTACTCAAAGCAGCGGATGGGCTCCCGGATCCCCTCGTCGCTCAGGTGGGCGGCGCACAGGTTGATCCACTTGACGGCAAACTCCGTCTCGGGGCCCATGAGCGGCATGAAATCGGCGGCAAAGGCGTTTTGCCGGCCGCCGGTCTTGGTGCCGATGATGTATTCGGCGGGAATGTCGATCAGGCCAAGCTCCACCTGGCCTGCCGACGTGCCGGGGTTCAAAATATCGTCCAGCACCTGCGGGAAGGGATCCTGTCCCCGCAGCGTGCGTTCTTTCTGCGTTTTGCGGCCCTGCTTGAGCGCTTTGGAATACTGCTCGACCGCTTCTTGTCTGCTCATCAAATCATCTCCATGGGTGGCAGGATAGCGCAAATGCGAGCGAATGTCAACCGGAAAAAGCCTGCGAAAGCGATTCGCTTTCGCAGGCTTTTGATCGATGCGATCTTACAGGAGGTTCTCCTCGGTCTCCTTGTCGAAGAGGTGCATCAGCTTCGGCTGGAACGAGAACTTGACCGCGCTCTTGTTCGCGATCGTACCGCCGGCGATCTCCGTGGTCGGAACGACCGCGACGACGTCCTGGCCGCCCGCGTTCATATGCAGGTGCAGCTCGGAGCCCATCATTTCGCTGACGTCCACCGTCGCGGCAACGCCCGCGTCGCCGATGGAGACGTGCACCGGGCGCACGCCCGCGACGATCGACTTGCTCTCCACATTCTTCGCGGCGAGCGCCTTGTTCTGCTCCTCGGTGAGGGCGAACTTCTCACCCAGGATCTCGACGGAGTAGCTGCCGCCGTCCTTGATGAGCTTGGCGTCGGGGAAGAAGTTCATCTGCGGCGTGCCGATGAAGCCCGCGACGAACAGGTTCTTCGGGTGGTTGAACACTTCCTGCGGCGTGCCGATCTGCTGGATGTAGCCGTCCTTCATGATGACGATGCGATCGCCCAGCGTCATGGCCTCCACCTGGTCGTGGGTAACGTAGATGAACGTGGTGTTGATCTGCTGACGCAGCTTGATGATCTCCGCGCGCATCTGGTTGCGAAGCTTGGCGTCGAGGTTCGAGAGCGGCTCGTCCATGAGCAGCACCTTCGGCTCGCGGACGATGGCGCGGCCGATGGCGACACGCTGACGCTGACCGCCGGAGAGCGCCTTCGGCTTGCGGTCGAGGTACTGGGTGATGCCCAGCGTCTCGGCGGCGTGGTCGACGCGCTGCTTGATCTCCTCCGCGGACATCTTGCGCAGCTTGAGCGGGAACTCCATGTTCTCGCGAACCGTCATGTGGGGGTACAGGGCGTAGCTCTGGAAGACCATCGCGATGTCGCGATCCTTCGGGGCGACGTCGTTCATCAGCTTGCCGTCGATGTACAGCTCGCCGCTGGAGATCTCCTCAAGACCGGCGACCATGCGGAGCGTCGTGGACTTGCCGCAGCCGGAGGGGCCGACCAGAACGATGAACTCCTTGTCCGCGATGTCGAGGTTGAACGCCTGCACCGCGACGACGCCTTCGTCCGTGACCTGCAGGTTGATCTTCTTCTCCTCTTCAGCGGCCTTCTTGGCTTTCTTCTTGCCTTCGCCGGGGGCGTGGGGATAGATCTTCTTGATGTCCTTGAGTTGTACCTGTGCCATAATACATTGACCGTAACTCCGCTGCCTCCGCAATCGGAGCCTCGCGGCCATCCGCACGGGATGCGCCGCCTTGCGACAGGTCTCCACGCTGCCGCACCGCCGGTCAGGCGGAAATTCCTCCTTTTTTTCTGTACGCCGGGCCAGTGAAGTGGAGTGGCGCGGCGCCGTCATATTTGGGGGTCTCTATGCCAAACCTCGCAAGCGAGGGTAGGGCCTTATTGCCTGCGCAGACGAAGCTGCGCGCCGGGGTAGTCGCCGTACAGCGGCGGAAGCGTCCAGCCGCCGTACATCAGCGCCGCGCCGGAGAAGGAGCCGTCCTGTCCCTCCACCGTGTAGACCGCCTGCGGGTCAAGCCCCTTCAGGCGCAGATGCAGCGGCCTCGGGTTCCCTTCGGGGTGGGTCGCAACGACGTTCAGCAGCGCCTCGCTGCGGTCCTCGGACACAAACTGCCATGCGGCGATCCGATGCTCGCCGCGGGGATCGGTGAGACGGAAGCAATCGCCGGTGCGGATCAGCGTTTCGATTTCCCGATAGCGCTCGATCTGCTCCCGGATCGCCTGCTTTTCCTCCGCCGACAGCTTCGTCGGGTCCAGCTCATAGCCGAAGGCGCCGGACATGGCGACGATCGCGCGGGTCCCGAGCGGGACGCTGCGCCCCGTCTGGTGGTTGGGCGACGCGGAAACATGCGCGCCCATGGCGGAGGCGGGATAGCCGAAGGACGTGCCGTACTGGATGGCGAGCCGCTCCACGGCGTCGGTGTTGTCGCTGCACCAGATCTGCGGGCAGTACGCCAGCATCCCGGCGTCAAAGCGCCCGCCGCCGCCCGCGCAGCCCTCGAACAGCACGTCGGGGAAGGCGGTCGTCAGACGATCGAGCAGGGAATAGACGCCCAGCACATAGCGGTGGGCCGCCTCGCCCTGCCGCTCCGGCGGCAGCGCATGGCTGTAAACGTCGCTGAGGCCGCGGTTCATGTCCCACTTGACGTACTCGATGCGGTTTTCCCGCAGCAGCGCGGTTAAAGTATCACAAAGGTATTCTACCACATCCGGCCGGCCCATGTCCAGCACAAATTGATTGCGGCCCACGGACGGTTTTCGCCCGGGCACGGTCAGCGCCCAGTCGGGATGCGCGCGGTAGAGCGCGGAGTCCTCGTTGACCATCTCCGGCTCGATCCAAAGTCCGAACTTGAGCCCCATGCCGTTGATCTGCTCGATCAGCGGCCCAAGCCCGTTCGGCAGCTTCGTCCGGTTGACGAACCAGTCGCCGAGACCGCCGTTGTCGTCGTTGCGGCTGCCGAACCAGCCGTCGTCCAGCACAAAGAGGTCGACGCCCAGCGCCTTCGCCTCGCGGGCGATGGAGAGGAGCTTTTCTTCGTCAAAGTCAAAGTAGGTCGCTTCCCAGTTGTTGAGCAGCACGGGCCGCGGCGCGTTGGAAAATCTGCTGCGGCAGAGATTGCCGCGGAGGAAGCGGTGGTACGTCTGCGAAAGGCGGGTCAGGCCCTCGTGCGTGAAGGCGAGCAGCGCCTCGGGCGTATCAAAGCTCTCGCCCGGCGCCAGCGTCCAGGAGAATTGCTCGTCGTTGACGCCCGACACGATGCGGGTCGAGCCGCGCTGGTCCCGCTCGATCTCCGTTTTGTGGCTGCCCGACCAAACCGGCATCACGCCGTAGCATTCGCCGTGGTCTTCGTCCGCGCCTTGGTCACAGAGAATGACGAAGGGATTGTGCTGATGGCTCGACATCCCGCGCTTGGAGGAGACGGTCTGAACACCCGTCATGAGCGGCCCGCGCTCCGGCTGACGCTCCATGCAGTGCCGCCCGTGGAAATGCAGGAGGTCCCATTCTCCGAAGGGAAGATCCAGACACAGGGAAGCGGCCTTCTCCAGACGGACGGTCTGCGCGCCCGTGTTGGTCACCCGCGCGGCGCGGGCGATGACGTCCTGCGAGGCATAGACGCCGTAGAGCAGCTCGACCTCGACCTGCGCGGCGGGATCGGAGAGCGTGACGCGCAGCGTCTCCGCCTCGCCGCCGTTGTCAAACGCGGCAGGCAGGCCGTGCAGCGCGTATTTCCCGGGCTCGATCGTATGCCGCACATAGCGCAGATCCGCGCCCCACACGCCGTCCTCCGTCACCGGCAGCAGCGCGCCGAGACGGTAGTCGCCGCCGTTCGTGCCGCTGTATTCCTGCGGCAGCGTGTCCAGCGACCAGCCGCGGTTGTCCCGCAGCTCGTAGGGGTTGGGGGAGAAGCCGCAGTCGTGGGGGAGATAGAGGGAATCGAACCGTCCCTCCGCGCGGCGGCCGTAGTACAGGTGCAGCAGATGGCCCGTCGGGGCGAGCTGCATCTGGTAGGCCGTGTTCCGCGTGGTCAGCGTAAAGGTGCGGCTTGTATCGTCAAACAGAATGCTCATGCGTCGTTATCCTTGTTTGTCTCTTCCAAAGTCCTCAGCACGCCGTCATAGAGCAGCGCGCAGACGTAGGCGGGCAGCGAAAGCCCGAACATCGCCGGAACCGGCAGCGCATATCGGGCGAAGTGCAGGCACGCCGTCCACAGTCCGACGGTAAAGACCAGCATGCCGAGTGTTTTCGGAAAGAACGCCACCGCCAGCGAGGCCGCGTTTTTCAGCGTGCCGCCGATCGTGTTTTCGTAGCGCGCGAGCAGCGCAAAGGCGTAGAGCGCGACGGCGGCGACGATCAGCGCCGCGGCGGCGACGGGGACGCGCAGCGCCGGCGCGTACACGGCGGCCGCCCGATAGTCCACATAGAACACGAGCGCGGCGGCGAGAAAGATCAGCCCCAGCAGGGAGCCTTTTTTCAGATTGCTCCGAAAGGAGCGGAAGAACATCCGCACGATGTTCTCCTCCTCCTTGCGGACAAGGTGAAGCGAGACGTCGTTCAGCGCGGTCAGCGACGCGCCGGCGGTCACGACGGGAAGGCAGCAGAGGACGGCGAGCACATTGAGCAGGAGCAGGTCGCAGACCGTGCCGAGCGCCTGCATGACCGGATTCTCCATGTCAAAGATTCGTCTCCACATACGCCTCTCCTCTTGGAAAGTAAGGGAGTCTCCCCGCCCCCTCGAAAGGGGACGGGGAAACAAACCCACAACACAACGGTTTTCCTGCGATCAGCCCTTGACCGCGCCGGCGGTGACGCCTTGCACGATGTACCGCTGCAGGAACACGTACAGGATGAGGATCGGCAGCATCGCCAGCAGCAGCGCCGCCATGATGAGGCCGATATCCGTGGAGTACGTTCCGTAGAACGCCTGGGTCGCAATGGGGATGGTGTAGAGGTTCTTACGGGTGAGCACCAGGCTCGGCAGCAGATAGTCGTTCCAATACGCCATCGCGTTGATGATGGCGACGGTGGCGACCGTCGGCTTTAAGAGCGGGAAGACGATCTTCCAATAGGTCTGCCAGCGGGAGCAGCCGTCGATGGTCGCCGCTTCCTCAAGCTCCAGAGGAATATTCGTCCGGATCGCGCCGTGGAACATGAACATTGCCATCGAGACGGAGAAGCCGACGTGCATCAGGATCAGCGTCAGGCGATGGTTCAGCACGCCCAGCGTACCGCCGTAGACGGACACCAGAGGCACCATCAGCACCTGGAACGGAATGACCATCGAGGCGATCATCAGCGAGAAGATGAAGGTGCAGAACTTCCACTTCTGGTTGCGCACGATGACGAACGCCGCCGTGGAGGACACGAGAATCGTCAGAACGGTGGAGCAGACCGTGATGATCGCGGAGTTGGAGAACACCGTCCAGAAGTTCATCTTGCGCATGGCTTCGGGGAAGTTCTTCAGCGTGAAGCCGTGGGCGCCGATGAGCGCCAGCGGGTTCGCCGTGATGTCCGCCTTGGTCTTGAAGACGTTGATGACGACCAGGATGAACGGAGCGATAAAGCAGATAAAGAGGATCAGCAGAACGACCCACATGATGGCGTGGGAAATCTTTTTCTGGCGCGCGGCCTTTTCGTTTTCCGTCATTATGCTTCCACCTCCCCTTGCTTACCGATCATGACCTGCGTCACGCCGACGATGGCGCAGACGAGGAACAGAATGAGCGCTTCCGCCTGACCGAGGCCGTAGTTCTTGTAGGTAAACGCCTGGTTGTACACGTGCATGGCCGCCATGACGGAGGAGCCGAACGGCTCGCCGTTGGTGAGCGACAGGTTCACGTCGTACACGACGAAGCAGCGCGTGATGCTGAGGAACAGGCACTGCACGAACGAAGAGCGCATCAGCGGGACGGTGACGTTCCACATCGTCTGGGACGCGGTGCAGCCGTCGATGCTGGACGCTTCCTTCACATCCTCAGAGACGCTCATGAAGCCCGCCACATAGATCAGCATCATGTAGCCCGCGTACTGCCAGACCGAGACGACGATCAGCGCGAGCATCGCGCCGCTGGGCGTGGACAGGATCGAGGGCGCGGCGCCGCCGGCGATCGCGCTGCCGAGCGCGACGAACGCGCGGTTGAACACGAACTTCCAAACATAACCGAGGACGATGCCGCCGATCAGGTTCGGAATGAAGAAGCCGGAGCGGAAGAAGTTCTGACCCTTCACGCCGCTGGTGACTAAGTACGCGAGGAAGAATGCGAGAAGGTTGATGAGCACCACCGCGAACACGGAGTAGATCGCGGTGCGGCCCAGCGCCGCCCAGTAGTCCTTGTCGGCAAAAGCGGCGGCGTAGTTGGACAGGCCCACCCAGGGCTTGGTGGCCGAGACGCCGTCCCAGCTCGTGAACGTCAGATAGACGCCGTAGAGGAACGGTACGATCACGACGCAGAAGAACAGGATGGTGCCGGGACCGGCGAACATCAGGTACTGCTTGACCTTGTAGGAAAGCGTGTTTTGTTTCATATACCTCCCCCTCCAATAAATGCGGAACGTAAAGGGCAGAGAGCCTGCCCTTTACGATTCCGGAGAATGATTGATTGAGATCAGTGCGCGCCGACCTCGGCCGTGGCCCAGTACTCGGTGATTTCCTGAGCGAAACCGGCACGGTCGACCTCGCCGGCCAGGTACTTCTGGAAGGAAGCGCCGACCTTGGCATAGTGGTCGTCGGGCAGATAGTTGTAGTTGCCGACCAGAGCGCCCTTGTCCGCATAGCTCTTGACGGAAGCGCCGAGAGGATCGGACACGCTCAGGGTGATGTTGGAGAACGCGGGAACGAGCGAGCACTGGTTGACCAGGAAGTCCTGACCGTCGGCCTCGTAGACGAGCCAGTTCAGGAAGTCCTTGGCAGCCTGCTGCAGCTCTTCGGACACGCCGTTATCGACGTAGAAGTACTTGGAGCCGCCGCCGACGAGCTTGGTGTTGTAGCCGTCAAGAGCGCTGGGAACGGGCATCATGCCCAGGTTCTCAGTGTAATCGGTGTCGACCATGTTGGACCAATCCCAGTTGCCGCCGAACTTGAAGCAAAGGTCGCCCTCCGCCAGCTTCATCTCGGTGACCTCACGCTCCGCGGAGGTGGGGGCGTCCTTGGCGTAGTTGTACGCCTTGAGGACGTCAAAGGTGTCCATCATGGCGTTGAAGACCTTGTCTTCGGCCAGCTTGATGCTGCCGTCCTTGATGCCGGCGATGAACGCGTCGGGATCGTCATGCAGCTCATAGATCTCGGCGAAGTAGTGAGCGCCCAGGGACCAGTCTTCCTTCTGCAGGCCGACGGGAAGCTCCATGCCGCCGGCGACGATCTGGTCGATCAGCGCCTGGAGGTCCGCGGTGGTCTTGATGACGGAGGGGTCGAAGTCCTTGCCGGTGGCAGCCTTGATGGCGTCGCCGTTGTAGAGAAGGCCGCGCGCCTCAACGCAGACCGGGAAGCCGAGGACCTTGCCGTCCACGGTGATCGCCTGCGTGGTGTCGCCGACCCACTTCTCGCCGCTCAGATCGACGGCGTGCTCAGCGCCGAGGGAGTAAACGTCCTTGGCGTCGACCATGGCGAGCGCGTAGGGATCGTTGGAGGCGTACTTCGTCGCCATGTGCGCGGCGACCGTGTCGTTGGAGTAGTAGATCTCGACGGGAACGCCCTTTTCCTTGGAATACTTGGCGGCCATCTCCTCCATCTGGCTCTGGATCTCCATCTTGGAGTTGAAGATCTTCAGGGTGTTGCCGGAGCCGCCGGAAGAGCTGCCGCCGCAGGCGGCGAGGGCGAAGACCATGGTCAGCGCCAGAACAAGTGCCAATGCTTTTTTCTTCATGATGTGCTTCCTCTCTTGATGATAATTGTCTTGCATAACGTTTCATGAGCCGGGGTAAATGCCACAAAAAAAGTTTGAAATACTGAAAAAATTTAAGCATGAAACGTTATACTTTAAGCGTACCATTCTTATCATATGCGCCCTGTTCTGTCAACACTTTGTACAACGGAAAATGAGATGACGGCGTATTTTTGGGAAGATTGGATAAAAGCGGGCGGGGGAATTTGTGGAGAAACACTAATCTGTGAAACGTTATATAAAAAACCCCTTTTCAATCGCATGGGTCATTGTTATAATCGAACCGATCTTTTGCGAAAGCAGGGGAAGGAGGGCGCAGACATGGTGAAAAAGAGCGGTTCCGCCCCCACCATGAAGGATGTGGCGCGTGAGGCGGGCGTTTCGCTCGGCACGGTCTCCAAGGTGTTCAACGACATCCCCGTGGGCGACGACTACCGCCGCCGCGTGCGGGAAGCGGCGGACCGGCTGGGCTACACGGTCAACAGCTACGCCCGCGGGCTGAAAACCAACCAGACCTATTGCGTCGCGCTGGTGCTGCCGTCCCTGCGCCACCCGTTTTTCGCGGCGCTGGCGGACGAGGTCACGGCAAGCCTCACGCGGCGCGGCTACCGCTGTATTCTGATGATCACAAACTTCGACGCCGAAGCGGAGCGCAAGAGCTTCGTTCTGGTGCGGCAGAATAAGATCGACGGCGTGATCGCGCTGACCTACAGCCCCGATATCGAGGTGGACGGATCCCTGCCGATCGTGACCATCGACCGACACTTCAGCACCGACATTCCCTGCGTATCCTCCGACAACTATCTGGGCGGGCAGATGGCGGCGGAAAAGCTGCTGGAGCTGGGCTGCCGAAAGCCGCTGTGCCTGCAGATCAGCGCGGAGATCGCCGGCGAGCCGCACAAGCGCAGCACGGGCTTTGAGAATGCCTGCCGCGCGCGCGGCGTCACGCCGACGTCGGTTATTTTGCAGGAACAGCAGACGGAGGAACCCTTCCGGCGCTTTCTGGATGAGCACATCCACGGCGGACGGCTGGACTATGACGGTATCTTTTGCGGCTCGGACGGTCTCGCCGTCCGGACGCTCGATTACTTGGAGCGCTACCACATCCGCGCGCCGGAGGATGTGCAGTGCATCGGCTACGACGGCGTCGCCGACTTCCACACCGGGGACTACCTCTGCTCCACCATCGTCCAGCCCCTCGCCCAGATGGCGGATACAGCGGTGAACCTGCTGCTGGACGAGGGCGAGCCGTCCGCGGGCGCGAACATCTGTTTACCCGTGCGCTACCAAAGCGGCGGCACGACAAAAGATTAAAGGAGGATATCCCATGGCGGCAAGCTGGCTGAAAGACGCGATTTTCTACGAGATCTATCCCCAATCGTTCTACGACACCAACGGCGACGGCATCGGCGACTTCAACGGCATCACCGAGAAGTTGGACTATGTGAAGGGCCTCGGCTGCAACGCGCTCTGGCTCAACCCCTGCTTCGACTCCCCGTTCAAGGACGCGGGCTACGACGTGCGCGACTACAAAAAGGTCGCGCCGCGCTACGGAACAAACAGCGACCTCTACCGCCTGTTCGGCGAGGCGCACCGCCGCGGCATGCACGTTATCCTTGACCTGGTGCCGGGCCACACCTCCGAGGAGCACCCGTGGTTCCTCGCGAGCAAAAAGGCGGAGAAGAACGAGTACAGCGACCGCTACATCTGGTCGAACTTCTGCTTCGAGGGCTGCGGCGGGCTCAACTGCGTCGCGGGCGAAAGCGAGCGCGACGGCGTGTATGCGCTGAACTTCTTCAAGTGCCAGCCCGCGCTGAACTACGGCTTCCTGCATCCCGACAAGCCCTGGCAGCAGAGTATGGACGCGCCCGGCCCAATCGCCACCCGGGAGGCGATGAAGGACGTGATGCGCTTCTGGCTCGACCACGGCTGCGACGGGTTCCGCGTGGACATGGCGGAGTCGCTGGTCAAGTTCGACGACGAGCAGAAGAGCGGCACCTCCGCCGTCTGGCGCGACGTGCGCGCGATGCTGGACGCGGAATATCCCGAGGCCGCGCTGGTGGCGGAGTGGAGCCATATGGCGCTGGCGATCCGCGCGGGCTTCGACGCGGCGTTCTGCCTCAACGACCCGTGGACGGGCTATCCGACGCTGATGCGCGACTATGACCGTTCCGATCCCGGCAAGCCGGACAACAGCTATTTCCGCGCCGCGGGCGACGGCGATATCCGCCGCTTCCTCGACCGCTATCTTCCCGAGTATGAGGCGTCGAAGGAGCGCGGCTTCATTTCCCTCATCACCTGCAACCACGACACGGTGCGCCCGTCGTGGAATCTGAGCGAGCGTGAGCTGCGCCTCGCCTATGCGTTCCTCTTTACAATGCCGGGCGTTCCGTTCCTCTACTACGGCGACGAGATCGGCATGCGCTATCAGGAGCTGCCCACCCATGAGGGCGGCTATTTCCGCACCGGCTCCCGCACGCCGATGCAGTGGGACGGCGGCGCGAATCTGGGCTTCTCGACCGGCTGCGCGGACAGCCTGTATCTGCCCGTGGACCCGTCGCCCGACGCGCCCACGGTGGCGGCGCAGGAGAAGGACCCCGACTCGCTGCTGCACTTCGTCCGCGAGCTGCTCGCGCTCCGCACGGAGCAGAGCGAGCTGCGCGACAACGGCAATCTGGAGGTCGTCCACGCGGAGAAGGGCGACGCCTTCGTCTATCGCCGCGGCGAGCTGCTCATCGCGGTGAATCCGACCGCCCGCGAGGCGTCCGCGCCCGCGGACGCGGCGGGGAAGCAGGTGCTTTACGCCATCGGAAACGGCAGGACGGAGGGAGACGCCCTCGTGCTGGGGCCGCAGTCCTTCGTTGTGTTCCGATAAATACGAATCCATACGAAAGCGAGGATCCCGATCATGGCAAGCGGCAGAATGGAATTCCACGCGCAGACCATCATGCAGCACGCGAACTTCGCCTTTGTGCTGCCCAACGACGTTGAGATGGCGGAGGTCAAAGACCCGCGCCACTACGACCGCCCCACCAAATCGCTGATCCTGCTCCACGGCCTCACCGGCACGGACACGGACTGGCTGTACGGCGGCGTGGCGCAGGAGATGGCGATCCAGTACAACCTCGCCGTGTTCATGCCCACCGCCGGCAACTTCTTCTATCTGGACCGCGGCTACCGGGGCGGCAACTGGGGCGCCTACGTCGGCGAGGAGCTGCCTGATTATATCCGTAAGGTGTTCGGATACTGCGATCGGCGGGAGGATACCATCATCGGCGGGCTCTCCATGGGCGGCTACGGCACGCTGCACACGGCGCTGAACTATCCCGAGCGCTTTTCCGCGGCCATCGCGCTCTCGTCCGCGCTGCGCATCCACGCCATCGCGTCGGGCATGCAGGACGGCGTCATGCCGCCGGCGATGTTCCGCGACGTGTTCGGCGATCCCGATGCGCTGCTGAACTCCGACAGGGACCCGGAGTGGCAGTACAAGCGGCTGAAAGCCGCGGGCAAGGCGATCCCGTCCATCTACCTCGCCATCGGCACGGAGGATTCGCTCTACGGCGTCAACCAGGAGTTCCGGCAGTTCCTGACGGAGCAGCAGGCGGACTTCCGCTACGAGGACGGCCCCGGCGGCCACAACTGGACGTTCTGGAACGAGTATCTTGACAAGGGCCTCGCGTGGGTGCTGCGCTGAGGGAGGGAGAAGGCAATGGAAAAGAAGGATTGGAAACCGGAATTCCGCAGGCGCTACGAGCGGCACGCGGACGAGCTGAAGTGGCTCTACATGGAGCTGTATCACGGCGACGAGCAGGCCTATGACTATTTCGAATCCATGCTCTGCCGCGCCTATGCGGAGCGTCCGGAGCCGCTCAAGCGTCTGGACCGGAAGCGCGAGCAGGACCCCGACTGGTATAAGGGCCACGAGCTCGTCGGCATGCAGATGTACGTCTCCGCCTTTGCGGGGACGCTCAAGGGCGTGCGCAAGAAGCTCGACTATGTGACCGAGTGCGGCGTGAACTATCTGCATCTCATGCCCCTCCTGCAAAGCCCCGCGGGCCGGAGCGACGGCGGCTACGCCGTGGCGAATTTCCGCCGGGTGCAGCCGGAGCTCGGCACGATGGACGATCTCTCGAAGCTGGCGGCGGACTGCCGCAAGCGCGGCATCGCCGTCTGCCTCGACTTCGTGATGAACCATACCAGCGAGGACCACGAGTGGGCGCGCCGCGCCCGCGCGGGCGAGAAGGCGTATCAGGACCGCTATTTCTTCTACGACAACTGGGATATCCCCAACGAATTTGAAAAGACCGTTCCGCAGGTGTTCCCGACCACCGCGCCGGGGAATTTCAGCTGGTGCGCCGAGGCGGGAAAGGTGGTCATGACCACGTTCTACCCGTACCAGTGGGACCTCAACTACGCCAATCCCGTCGTGTTCAACGACATGACGGACGATATGCTCTATCTCTGCAACCAGGGCGTGGACGTCATCCGTCTGGACGCGACGCCGTATATCTGGAAAGAGCTTGGCACGAGCTGCCGCAATCTGCCGCAGGTACATACGCTGGTGCGCATGATGCGCATGGTGTGCGAGATCGTCTGCCCCGGCACGCTGCTGCTCGGCGAGATCGTGATGGAGCCGAGCAAGGTCGTGCCGTACTTCGGCACGGAGGAGAAGCCGGAGTGCCACATGCTCTACAACGTCACCACCATGGCGAGCACCTGGCACACGGTGGCGACGCACGATACGCGGCTTTTGAAGGACCAGCTCGCCAAGGTATTCGCGCTGCCGCGCGAATACACGTTCCTCAACTACCTCCGCTGTCACGACGACATCGGCTGGGGACTGGACTATCCGTTCCTTGCGCGCTTCGGCGGGGAAGAGGTCGCGCACAAGAGATTCCTCAACGACTATTTCACCGGCCGCCTGCCCGGCAGCCCCGCGCGGGGCGAGCTGTACAACGACGATCCGCGCCTCGGCGACGCGCGGCTGTGCGGCACGACGGCGTCGCTCTGCGGGCTGGAGGCGGCGCGCTATGAGCGCGACGTGGCCAAGACGGACTGGGCGGCGCGGTACGACGTGATGCTCCACGCCTACATGTTTACGCTCAGCGGCGTGCCGGTGCTCTACAGCGGCGACGAGGTCGCGCGGGAGAACGACTATGCCTACCACAACGACCCGCTCAAGCGGGACGACAGCCGCTGGATCCACCGCGGCGACATGGACTGGGACGCGGCGGACAAGCGCCGCGACGAGACGACGGTGGAGGGCAGGATCTTCGGCTCTCTGCGCCGGCTGGAGACGATCCGCTCGAGCCACGGCGTGTTTGACGGCAAGGCGGAGGTCCGGCTGCTGGATACCGGCGAGAGCGTGCTTGGCATCGAGCGCCGGTACGGGGGGGAGCGTCTGGCGGCGTTCTTCAACTTCTCCGACGCGCCGCAGACCGTTTGGGCGGGCGCGGAGGCTTACACCGACCTGTGGGACGGCGCAGAGCGGAGCGACGCCGAGGTGACGCTGCTCCCCGGCGACTTCAAATGGCTGCTGTTCCCGGCGAACCGGTAAGATCCATGCCGCGCCGGATCGGTTAAAAGTAAAGCTCATTCAAAAATGCCTTCCGGCTTGCCGGGAGGCATTTTTGGCAGAAAACAGGGCAAACAGAGACGAAAACGCGCTTGAAAAAGAGAAGCATACATGCTACAATATCCAATAACTATGCAATCAATATAATGGCGAGGTTTGGGCATGGATAAAGAGTACACTGGCGTTCGTTTTCGGAATAACGGCAAGCTCAAGCTGCTGATCGTCGTCGGCACGCGTCCGGAGATCATCCGGCTGAGCGAGGTCATCAAGAAATGCCGCAGGTACTTTGACTGTATTCTCGCGCACACGGGGCAAAACTATGACTATAACCTGAACGGCATCTTCTTCCGCGACCTCGGCCTCGACGACCCCGAGGTCTATATGGACGCGGCGGGAGACGATCTGGGTGAGAGCATCGGGAACATCATCAGCCGCTCCTACAAGCTGATGGCGCAGCTCCGGCCGGATGCGCTGCTGATCCTCGGCGATACGAACAGCTGCCTGAGCGCGATCCCGGCGAAGCGGCTGCATATCCCGATCTTCCACATGGAGGCGGGAAACCGCTGCAAGGACGAGTGCCTGCCGGAGGAGACGAACCGCCGCATCGTCGACGTCATCTCCGACGTGAATATGGCGTATTCCGAGCATGCGCGGCGCTACCTTGCCGAATGCGGCCTGCCCAAGGAGCGGACGTTCGTGACGGGCTCGCCGATGGCGGAGGTGCTGCGCGCCAATCTTTCCGCTATTGAATCAAGCGATATCCACGCGCGGCTGGGACTGGAGAAGGGAAAGTATATCCTGCTCTCCGCCCACCGCGAGGAGAACATCGATACGGAGCGGAACTTCACGAGCCTGTTCACCGCGATCAACGCGATGGCGGAGCGGTATGACATGCCCGTGCTGTACTCCTGCCACCCGCGCAGCCGCAAAAAGCTGGAGCAGAGCGGCTTTGTGCTGGACAAGCGCGTGATCGCGCACGAGCCGCTGGGCTTCCACGACTACAACTGTCTGCAGGGCGGCGCGTTCTGCGTCGTCTCCGACAGCGGGACGCTGCCGGAGGAATCCGGCTTTTATACGAGCGTCGGAAAACCGTTCCCCGCGGTGTGCATCCGCACGTCGACGGAGCGGCCGGAGGCGCTGGACAAGGGCTGCTTTGTTCTGGCGGGCATCGAGACGGCTTCGCTGCTGAACGCGGTGGAGCTGGCGGTGGAGATGCACCGCGCCGGCGAGCACGGCGTTCCCGTGCCGGACTATCTGGACGAGAACGTGAGCATGAAGGTCGTGCGGCTGATCCAGAGCTACACGCGGATTGTGGACAAGACGGTGTGGCGGAAGGAATAAAGCGCCTTTTCGACGTCTGAGAGAGGGGGAGCGGAAATGACGGTCGTCATGGTATCCAACTTTTTGAATCATCACCAGCTCCCGCTGTGCCTTGCATTTCAAGCCATGGAGGACGTCGAGTTTACCTTTGTTGTGACGACTCCTATGGAGGAGGAACGCGTCAGGCTCGGCTATGCGGACATGAACCACGGGCATGCGTTTGTGCTCCGCGCATATGAGGACGAGCGGCAAAAGGCGGAGGCGGAGAGGCGATGCCTTGCCTGCGACGTCCTGATCATCGGAAGCGCGCCGATGCGGTATGCCGAGGGACGGACGGGCCCGGGAAAAATCACTTTTTTCTACTCCGAACGCCTGTTCAAGGAAACGGGCTTCTCGGTGAAAACCCTTCCCAGGATCATCAAGTACGCCCTGCGGCGGGGACTGTACCGGAGAGGGTTTCTCCTGTGCGCAAGCGCTTTTGCGGCGCAGGACTACGCGCATACGGGCAATTTTGCCGGCCGCGCCTTTAAGTGGGGCTATTTCCCCGAGGTCCTGCGCCGTGAGCCGGACGAGCTGATGTCGAAGAAAGTCGGCGATACGCTGCGGCTTCTCTGGGTGGGCCGCATGATCGGCTGGAAGCATCCCGAAGCCGCGATCGAAACGGCGCTGCGGCTCAAGGACGAGGGGTACGATTTCCGCATGGACATGATCGGCACAGGGGCTCTGGAGGACGGGCTTCGCGGGCAGATCCAAAAGAAAGGGCTGACCGAGCAGGTTTGCCTGACGGGCGCCATGCCGCCCGAGCAGGTGCGGCGGTACATGGAGCAGGCGGATATATTCCTCTTTACCTCGGATCGCAACGAGGGCTGGGGCGCCGTCCTCAACGAGGCGATGAACAGCGGCTGCGCCGTGGTTGCGGCGGACGAGATCGGCTCCGCGCCGTATCTGGTGGAGGATGGAACGAACGGACTGCTGTTTCGAAGCGGAGACTGGAACGATCTATACGCAAAAGTGAAGCGCCTGGCGGACGACGGCCTTCTGCGGGAGCGGCTGGGCCGCGCGGCTTACGCCTCCCTGGCGGAGCAATGGAACGCCGAAACGGCGGCGCCGCGCCTGATCGAGCTCGCGAAGGCGCTTTTCAAAGACGCGGACACGCCGTTTACAAGCGGCCCGTGCAGCAGAGCGTGAAAGGGAAGAAAGCGAGGAACAGACTGTGAAGGAACCTCTGGTCAGCGTGATCGTACCGGTCTACAAGGTGGAGCAGTATCTTGAGCGCTGCGTGGACAGCATTTTGAATCAGACCTATCGTAATTTGGAAGTGATTCTGGTTGACGACGGCTCGCCGGACAGCTGTCCGGCGATGTGCGACGCGTATGCGCAACGGGACGAGCGGGTCAAAGTGATCCATCAGAAAAACGGAGGACCTTCCAGCGCGCGGAATACCGGAATGCACACGGCGAGCGGCAAGTACATTCTTTTCGTTGACAGCGACGATTGGCTTCATATAAACGCTTGCGAAAGATTGGTAGAACACGCGGAAAAACTGAACTGTCAAATTGTCTATGCAAATATTGTCCAGATAGTAGATGAGCAAGAGATTCCCCTCAGCATGAAGCCGACTTCCGGCGGTCAGGCGATATGTAATGGGAAAGAGTTCCTGTGTTTAAATGTGCGCAGGGGCACAATGAATATGTGCGTGTACTGCGGGATTTATAGAAGAGATATGCTCATAGACAATGACGTTTTTTTTGAAGACGGAATCATTCACGAGGATGAGTTGTGGGTGCCTCAGGCTTTTTTAGCCGCAGAGCGGGTGTCGTATCTTGATTTCGAGATTTATTATCGCTATCAGCATGAGGGGTCCATCACGAGAACGCCGACAAAGGAGGTACTCCATAAAAGAGCGCGGGATCTGATTTGCGTTTGCGGTGAACTGGATTCTATATATCGAGGGCTGCCAAAACAGGATCAAACCGTGCTTTGCGATTATCTTTGTATGCTTTATCTCAATGCTGTCTATATTGGACAGCTCACCGACGAAGACCGCCGGTTTCCGCTGCAGACGGCCCATAGCTTGAGAAATAGAGTGAAAGCGATGATCCATGCAGTGTCACCGTCGTTCTACATTTGGCTGAACCGGACGGTGAAACGGGCAGGTACAAGAGAAATGATCGCTGAGGAAGGACAATAGACCATGCCGCGCTATTCCATTATCGTGCCCGTATACAACGTTGCACTCTATCTGCGCGAGTGTTTGGACAGCATTCTTGCGCAGGATTCGCCGTCAGAGTATGAGGTTATCCTGGTCGACGACGGCTCGACGGACAATTCGGGCGCAATCTGCGACGAGTACGCGGAAAAGTATCCGCAGTTCCGCGTGATCCATCAGAAGAATCAAGGGGTGAGCGCAGCCCGAAACGCGGGATTGGACATTGCCTGCGGAGAATATGCCCTCTTTGTCGACGGAGACGACTTGTGCCACAACCTGCTGCTGTCGCGTCTGGATTCTTTTGCGGAGAGCGCGCCGGACATGATCGCGTTTGGGTTCAGGGAATTTGACGAGGACGCTTATTCTCAAGAGGTATCTCCGATTCCCTCTGACGGGCAGACGGGCCTTTCCTGGTTAGACACGTATTTTTCTCACAATCAACTGCCGATTGCTTCGGCATGTTCATATTGTTTTCGGCTCTCTTTCTTGAAAAAGAACGCGCTTCAATTCTATTATGGGCGAGCCTATGCCGAGGATTTTGAGTTTTCGCTGCATTGCATTGAGAAAGCGCGTCTTTTATACGCAATGACGGATGGGCTTTATTTCTATAGGCAGCATAGCAGAAGCGCTGTACATGTGCCAAAAAAGCAAGAATTCATTGATAATATTGAGGTTATTGTTTCTGTATACGAACGTTTTCCGAACGCTGCGGTTGCGAAGCGCTACTGCCAATTAGGAATGTCGCTGCCCAAATATGGCGCACGGAGAGAGACGCGGGAGCTTGTGCGGCGTTATGCAGCACATTCTGACCTGTTAAAAAAAACACCGGGTATTACAAGGGTAACTTATTGTTTATATCGCACATTCGGCTATTACAACGGCGCGAAAGCAGCGCTGCTTCTCGTTAGGATGCGCCAACTTCGATTCGGAGGAGTACATCGTGTCAATCATTCGCATAGTAAATAAATTCCGCCAGATCCTGTCGCGCCATCAGAAGATCCGCATCCTTGAGCTGGCGGTCCTGATGGTGATCGGCGGCTTTCTGGAGATGCTGTCCGTGTCTCTGATGCTGCCGTTCATGACGACGGTCATGGAGCCGGATTCGGTGATGGGCAATCGGTATGTGCGCATGGTATGCGAGCTGCTGGACCTTCAGATCACGAGCACGTTTTTGGTCGCCTTTTCCGCAGCGCTGGCGCTTGTTAATTTGGAGTCGCTTGCGTGCGGCACGCCGGTGGTGACTTACCGCACCGGCGGAAGCCCGGAATGTGTTGATGAGACCTGCGGCATTGTGGTGGAGAAGGATGACGTCGACGCTTTGGAGGCGGCAATTCTGCGGTGCCAAGCGGAAAGACCGTTTTCCGAGACAGCTTGTATTGCGCGCGCGGGGCGGTTTGATAAGAACCAAAAGTTTAAAGAATATGTGAAGTTGTATGAAGCACGCGGAGGCGATAGCTCTCTACCGTGACTATTCGGGGAAGGAGGCAGCTATGCTGCGCTATTCTATCATAGTTCCAGTCTATAATGTGGATCCCTATCTGCGCGAGTGCCTTGACGGTATTCTTGCACAGGATTCGCCGTCGGAGTATGAGGTCATTCTGGTCGACGACGGCTCGACGGACAATTCCGGCGCGATCTGCGACGAGTACGCGGAAAAGCACCCGCGGTTTCGTGCGATCCATCAGAAGAACAGGGGCGTGAGCGAGTCGAGGAATACCGGGATGGATGCAGCCGGCGGCGAGTTCGTCCTATTCCTTGACAGCGACGACAGGTGGCGCCCGAATTTGCTGTCGAGTGTGGACGAGACGATTTCACAAACTGCCGATATGACGTTGTTTTTTTACCGGCAATTTGATGAGAGCGAGGAATTTACAGAAGTGCTTCCGAGTGTCTTGCCGCGGGGAGAGAGTGGAAGCGAATATGTCTCTCGCGTGCTGCAAAACGGGGATCGTCCTGTGTGGAATGTGTGGAGCTGGGTGTATCGACGTGCGTTCCTGACAGAGAATGGCCTATCATTTGAGCAGCGTTTTTCTCCGGCGGAGGATTCGGAATTTAATCTGCGAGCCTATCAGGCGGCGCAGTCTGTGAGTGTTGTTCCGAAAGTGCTGTATGAATACCGCGTTCGAGGCGGCAGTATCTCTAAATCGCCCTCGGCGGCCAGATGGCATGCCGAGATCGATGTGATCGTGGCATGGTTTCGCGCGTTTCCGTATGCGCCTGTTGCTGATTATTTCCTTCTTTGGGGTATGATGCTTTCAAAATACGGAAATCGATCGGAGAAACGGAAAATGGTCGAACACTACGCTGAAAACGAGGACATTTTGAAGCATTGCAGCAACAGTTGGAAGCATCGCATGATAAAACTGCTGTTTCGCCTTTTCGGGTTTTACGGCGGATCAAAAGCCTATATCCTGCTGCACAAGATATACCGCCCGAAAGAAAACGCATAGTTCGGAGGATTTCGTATTGTCAATCATTCGCGTTATAAAAAAATTCCGCCAGATCCTGTCGCGCCATCAGAAGATCCGCATCCTTGAGCTGGCGGTCCTGATGGTGATCGGCGGCTTTCTGGAGATGCTGTCCGTGTCCCTGATGCTGCCGTTCATGACAACGGTCATGGAGCCGGAATCGGTGATGGGAAATCGGTATGTACGCATGGTATGCGACCTGCTGGATCTTCAAATCGCGAGCACGTTTCTGGTTGTCTTTTCCGCGGCGCTGGCTCTCATCTACGTTGCGAAAAACGCATATCTGCTGTTTGAGATGGGCGTGCAAAACCGCTTTGTGTACGGCAATCTGTTTGCAACGCAGAGCCGGCTGCTGGAGACGTTTATTCATCGCCCCTACGAGTTTTTCCTCGGGATCAGTTCGGGCGAAATACTGCGTATTATCAACAGAGATACGGCCGACACATTCAATCTGCTGACGACCATCCTGCAGTTGTTCACCGAGCTGGTCGTGTCGTCCATGGTCATCGCCGCGATCCTGATCATGTCGCCGCAGATCACGCTGCTGATCGCCGGCCTGATGCTCGGGCTGCTGCTGGTCATCAACACGATCCTCAAGCCGATCCTTCGGAGAGCGGGACTTGAAAATCAGGAGGCGGGAGCCGGTACGGGAAAGTGGCTGCTCCAATCGATCCAGGGCGTCAAAGAGCTGAAGGTGATGCAGAAGGAGCAGTTTTTCCTCGACAACTACAACGCCTATGGCCTGCGTTCCGTGCAGGCGCAGCGCAAGTCCGCGGTGCTCAGCAACACGCCGCGCTTCCTGATCGAGGGCGTCAGCATGGCGGCGACGTACCTCGCCATTGCCATCATGCTCTATCGGGGCGCCGCGTTCGAAAAAATCGTCCCGGCGCTCAGCACGGTCGCGGTGGCCGCGATCCGTCTGCTGCCTTCCGTGAACCGCATTTCCGGTGCGTTGACCCAGATTTCGTACAATGAGCCGATGCTGGACAAGACGATCGAAACGCTGCAGGGCATGGACGAATGGCATGCTTCTCCTGTCGAGTCGGACGCATCCGGCCGGGAGCGTAAAATCACCGCGCTGAAGCGCGAACTGTCTCTGGTCGATATTTCTTATCATTATCCCGATTCGGACGTCAGGGTGTTGGAAAAGGCCGGTTTAACGATCAAGTGCGGCGAATCCGTCGGTATTGTCGGCGCGTCCGGCGCGGGAAAGACCACGGCGGTCGACGTGATCCTCGGGCTGCTTTGCCCGCAGGAGGGACAAGTCCTTGTGGACGGAGTCGACATCCGTGAAGACTACCCCGGCTGGCTGGATCTGATCGGCTACATCCCGCAGACGATCTTTATGCTGGATGACTCCATCCGCGCCAATGTGGCCTTTGGGGTGTCGGAGAGCAAAGCGGATGATGAAAAAGTCTGGGCTGCGCTGCGCGAGGCGTCGCTGGAGGAGTTCGTGCGCACGCTTCCGGACGGGCTGGACACACAGATCGGAGAGCGCGGCGTGCGCCTTTCCGGCGGGCAGCGGCAGCGCCTCGGCATTGCGCGGGCGCTTTATGAAGATCCGGGCGTGCTGATTTTTGACGAGGCCACTTCCGCACTGGACAATGAGACGGAAGCGGAGATCATGGAATCGATCAACCACCTGCACGGCCAGAGAACGATGCTCATCATCGCGCATCGGCTGACGACGATCGAGGCCTGCGACCATGTGTACCGGGTCGAGGGCGGGAAGATCACAAAGGAGAGATAGGTTAACCCTTTCCCTTTTTAACCTCATCCACGGGAGAAAAGATTTATGCTGGGAAACTGATTTGAATTGAACGAGCAGACCAGACCTGTGGTGGAGCTGCTCGGCTCGCAGATGCCCGGCGCGCTTGCGGAGGGAACGCCTGCGGCCGCGGACGAGCTGCCGCCGCTTTCCGAGGAGGGCTTCGACGAGGCGGTTGCGACGATCCGCGAATTCTGCGCGAGCTTTGACGATACCAGCGTCCAGATGGTCATGGACATGCTGGAGACCTATGCCGTTCCCGCGAAGCGCGCGGAGCGCTATGCGCGGCTGCGGGACGCGGTGAGATGCGCCGACTGGGAGCAGATCGCCGCGATTGCCGCGGAGACTTGAGGAGACGGGTTGCGGATCGCGGAACCGTCTGCTATAATGACGGCGTCATCCAATGAACTGAAAACAAGATACGGCAGTCTTTCGCCGCTTCGAGCGGCAGGGGGAATGGGGTGCAAAGCCTCGCGAGTCGGTCACTGTGAAGCCTCGGGAGAGGATGAGTCAGAATACCTGAAAGCTGCCTGCGTTTCTGCCGGAACCGGAAACCGCGCCCTATTTGCTGAGCCGAGCGATCGGCCCGGCTTTCCGTGCGCTGTCCGTCTGCTTCGGCAGACGGACTTTTTGTTCGCAGCGTCGGGGTGGGAACGGTTCCCGCCGAAAAGCGCGAAAATATACCGGAAAGAAAGAAGAATCGAGCGATGAAGAAACAAATGGCAGGAATGTTGGCACTCATGATGCTCTGCGCGCTGCTGGCCGGCTGCGCAGGCGCGAATACGGCGGCGGAGACGACACAGCAGCCGCCGGCGGAGCAGGCGGCGCCTGCGCCGCAGGATGAGACAAAGCAGGAGGCGCTGGCAAGCGCCGCCGAAGAAGACGACGAGGACTACACCACGGGCGACGCCTCGCTGGACGATCCCCGCAATCAGGACGAGATCGGCGAGAAGGAGCTGCTGGTGGTGAGCTTCGGCACCAGCTTCAACGACAGCCGCCGCGAGACCATCGGCGCGATCGAGGCCGCGCTCGCGGAGGCGTTCCCCGACTGGAGCGTCCGCCGCGCGTTTACGAGCCAGATCATCATTGACCACGTCTCGCGCCGCGACGGCGAGGTCATCGACAACGTGACCGAGGCGCTGGAGCGCGCGGTCAACAACGGCGTCAAGGAGCTTTTGGTCGTGCCGACGCACCTGATGGACGGCTACGAGTACAACGACATTGTCTCCGAGGTCGTGCGCTATGCCGACGCGTTCGAGAAGATCAAGATCGGCGCGCCGCTGCTGACCTCGGACAGCGATTTTGCCGCGGTGGCGGACGCCGTCGTCGCCGCCACGAAGCAGTATGACGACGGCGAGACCGCCGTCGTGTTCATGGGCCACGGCACCGAGGCGGACTCCAACGCCGTGTATGAGAAGATGCAGGAGGTGCTGGACGCCAAGGGCATGGAGAACTACTTCATCGGCACCGTGGAGGCGTTCCCCTCCGTGGAGGACGTGCTCGCGGCGGTGCGGCAGGGCAGCTATCAGCGCGTCGTGCTGCGCCCGTTGATGGTGGTCGCGGGCGACCATGCCAACAACGACATGGCGGGCGACGACGAGGACAGCTGGAAGAGCATGTTCGAGGCGGCGGGCTATGAGGTCGAGTGCGTGCTCGAGGGCCTTGGCAGCCTTGAGGAGATTCAGCGGCTTTACGTCGCGCACACACAGGAGTCGATCGATGAGATGTAAGAAGATGAAAAAGACAGGGTTTGCCGCATTGCTGCTCACGCTGTGCCTGCTGACGGGCTGCGCCGCGCAGAGCGCAGCCGCGGAGCCGCGGGCGGAGCAGACCGGGCAAACGGCGCGGGAGGCCCAAAGCAACACCTCCGCCGTCGCGGACGCGTCTCAAATGACGACGGTGGAGGACGTGGGGACGGAGGATATGACCCCCGTTTATGCCGCGGAGCTCGTCGACGGCGTCTACAATATCAGCGTTGAGAGCAGCTCGTCCATGTTCAAGATCGCGGACTGCGAGCTGACCGTCGGCAGCGAGGCGATGACGGTCAAGCTCATCATGAGCAGCGACAGCTACGGCTACCTGTACCTCGGCACGGCGGAACAGGCGGCGAACGCGCCGGAGAGCGCATACATCGCGCCGCAGGTGGAAAACGGCGTCGGCACGTTCGTGTTCCCCCTCGCGGCGCTCGATCAGCAGATCGACTGTGCGGCGTGGAGCCGCGGCAAGGAGCTGTGGTACGACCGCACGCTGGTGTTCCGCAGCGATTCTCTGCCGCTGGACGCGTTCCAGACGCTGACGACGGCGGAGAGCCTTGGCCTTGCCGACGGACCGTACGCCTGCGCGGTGACGCTTGGCGGCGGCAGCGGCAAGGCAAGCGTGGACGAGCAGGCTTTCCTGCTGGTGAAGGACGGCGCGGTGACGGCACAGATCACTTGGAGCAGCGCCAATTACGACTACATGCTGGTAGACGGAGAACGCTACGACGCGGAGATTGGCAACGGTCATTCCGTGTTCACCATTCCCGTCGCGGCGTTCGACCACCCGCTTCGGGTGATCGCTGACACCACCGCCATGAGCCAGCCCTATGAGATCGAATACACGCTGACCTTTGACTCCGCGACGCTTCAGGTACACCAATGGTAAGGCGGCTTCTTGCCGCGCTGCTTTGTGCGCTGCTGCTGAACGGCTGCGCGCAGAAAACGGCGGAGCCGCCGACGGATGCGGCGCAGCCGAGCGGCAGCATGGAGCTTGCCTACGCCGAGCAGTTCGCCGTGGACTACTACGGCGACGCGGCGCTGGTGACGATTGCGGGGGAGGAGCGCTATCTCCTTGTCCCCGAGGGCGCGGAAGCGCCCGCGATCGCGGACGCGACGGTGCTGCATACGCCGCTGTCCGGCATATATCTTGCGTCCTCGGGCGCGATGGATCCGTTCTGCAAGCTGGACGCGCTGGACGCGGTGCGCTTTACCGGCACCGCGGCGGCGGATTGGAGCCTGCCTGAGGTCGCGGACGCGCTGAACGCGGGGGATATCCTCTACGCGGGAAAGTACCGCGCGCCGGACTATGAGCTGCTGCTCGCCGAGGGCTGCTCCTTTGCCATTGAGAACACCATGATCCTGCACAGCCCCGCCACGCGGGAGCAGCTGGAGGCGCTGGGCATCCCGACGATGGTGGAGCGCTCCAGCTACGAGTCGCATCCGCTGGGGCGCATGGAGTGGATCAAGCTCTACGCGCTGCTGGTGGGCAAGGAAGCCGAGGCCGAAGCGTTCTTCGAGAGCCAGACGGCGGCGCTTCGCGGCGTCCTCGGCGCGGAGAGCACGGGGAAGACCGCCGCGTTCTTCTACTGGAATCCGGGCGGATACGTCAACGTCCGCCGCCCGGGGGATTACCTCCCGAAAATGATCGAGCTGGCGGGCGGCGTCTATGTCCCGGCGGAGACGGGAGCGGAGGACAGCGCGCTGTCCACGATGAACATGCAGCTGGAGGCGTTCTACGCCGCTGCGAAGGACGCGGACGTGCTGTTTTACAACGGCAATATCTATCCGATGGACAGCCTCTCGCAGCTGATCGCGGCCAACGAGCTGTTCGCGGACTTCCGGGCGGTGCAAAACGGCGACGTCTGGGCGACGGAGCAGAACGTCTTTCAGGAAACCTCCGCGGTCGGCGGCATGATCGCGGATCTTCACGCCGTGCTGACCGGCGAAGCGGAAGATGAGCTGACGTATCTGCACCGTCTGCGCTGACAGAAAAAGACAGGAAAGGGGGGAGCGGTCATGGAACGGAGAACGCGCTGCGCGCTGGCCTTCGGACTGCTCGCCCTTTTGCTGCTCTCGCTGCTCGCGGCGAGCCTGCTGTCCGGCAGCGTCGAGATCGCGCCGCCGGCGGCGCTCGCCGCGCTGCGCGGCGAAGCGGCGGAGGAGTTTGCCGCCCGCATCGTCGATCTGCGCCTGCGCCGCATGCTGGCGGCCGCGCTGCTGGGCGGCGCGCTGGCGGTGTCCGGCTTTCTGCTGCAGACCTTTTTTTCCAACCCCATTGCGGGACCGTTCGTGCTGGGGATCTCCTCGGGCGCAAAGCTGACCGTCGCGCTGACGCTGGTCTTTGCGCTCAGCCGCGGCGCGGCGCTGAACGCGGCGTCGATGATCGCCGCGGCCTTTATCGGCTCGCTTCTGGCGATGGGCGTGGTGCTGCTGTTTGCCGCCCGCGTGCGCCGCATGTCGCTGCTGGTGGTCTGCGGCGTGATGATCGGCTATATCTGCAGCGCGGTGACGGAGTTGGTCGTTACCTTTGCGGACGACACAAACATCGTCAACCTGCACAACTGGTCCATGGGCAGCTTCTCCGGCGTCAGCTGGGCCAACGTGCGTGTGGCCGCGTGCGTGATACTGCCCGGCGTGCTGCTGAGCTTCCTGCTTTCCAAGCCCATGGGCGCGTATCAGCTCGGCGAAGGCTACGCGCAGAACATGGGCGTGAATCTGCGCCGCTTCCGGCTGGAGCTCATTTTGCTCTCCAGCCTGCTCTCCGCCTGCGTGACGGCTTTCGCGGGGCCGATCTCCTTTGTGGGCGTCGCCGTGCCGCATTTGATGAAGAGCGCGTTCAAGACGGCAAAGCCGCTGGTGATGGTGCCTGCGTGCTTCCTCGGCGGCGCGGTGTTCTGCCTGTTTTGCGATCTGCTGGGGCGCACGCTGTTTGCGCCCACCGAGGTCAGCATCAGCTCCGTGACGGCGGTATTCGGCGCGCCGGTGGTGCTCTGGATGCTGCTGCAAAGAAAGGAGCGGTGAGAGCGTGAATACCGAGAGCCTGTCGACCCGCGGCCTCGCGGCGGGCTACAACGGAAAAACCGTAGTCGATGGCGTCGAGCTGGCGGTGCGCGCCGGCGAGATCGCAGTTCTGATCGGGCCGAACGGCGCGGGCAAGTCCACGATCCTCAAGACGCTTGCGCGGCAGCTTGCGCCCCTGTCGGGCGCGGTGTATCTGGACGGAAGAACGCTTGCGGAGATGGCGGAAAACGAGCTGGCCAAAACGCTCTCCATCGTCACCACCGAGCGGGTGCGCGGCGAGCTGATGACCTGCGCCGACGTGGTCGCCATGGGCCGCTATCCGTACACGGGGCGGCTGGGCATCCTCTCGGAAAACGACCGGCGAGCCGTCACTCAGGCGATGGAGCTGGTCGACGTGACGGCGCTGCGGGAGACGCCCTTCGAGAGCCTCAGCGACGGCCAGCGTCAGCGGGTGATGCTGGCGCGGGCCATCTGTCAGGAGCCGAAGGTACTGCTGCTGGACGAGCCGACGACCTTTCTGGACGTGCGCTATCAGCTGGACTTCCTCTCGGCGCTGCGGCGGCTCGTGCGGGAGCGCGGGGTGTCGGTGATCGCGTCGCTGCACGAGCTGGAGCTGGCGCGGCGGGTGGCGGATACGGTGATCTGTATCCGGGAAGGCAAAGTGGACCGCGTCGGCGCGCCGGAGGAGGTGCTGACCGACGCGTACATCGAGACGCTCTATGATATGGAGCGCGGCAGCCTCGGCGCGTTCTTCGGACGCGGCGGGGCGATGGAGGTCGATGCGGCGGACCACACATTTTTCCAAAATCGCGCCTGCAAGAGCTTTCCCTGCCACAAGGGCGTGCCGGAGGCGGAGTTCAACTGCCTGTTCTGCTACTGCCCGCTCTACGCGCTGGGCGACCGGTGCGGCGGGGGGTTCCACTACACGGAAAAGGGCAGCAAGAGCTGCGTGGACTGCACATTTCCGCATGTCCGCGCCAATTACGATCAGGTGCTCGCGCGCTATCCCGAGCTTGCGGCGCTGGCGGGCAAGGCGCCGCGATTCGACCACACGGTTCGAAGCGGAACGAAAAAGCTTCGCTGCGGTTACACCACCGGCACCTGCGCGGCGCTGGCGGCGGCAGGCGCGGCGCGGTATCTGCTCACCGGCGAAGCGCCGCGAAGCGCGCGCCTTGTCACGCCGAAGGGCTGGGCGGTCGAGACGCCGCTTTGCGACTGCGCGCTGGACGGCGGCGCGGCCCGCTGCGCGGTGCGCAAGGACGCGGGAGACGATCCCGACGTCACCGACGGCTGTTTGGTGACCGCAACGGTTCGAAAGACCGCGCGCGGCGTTACGGTGGACGGCGGCGAAGGCGTCGGCCGGGTCACGAAGCCGGGGCTGGATCAGCCGGTGGGCGCGGCGGCGATCAACACCGTGCCGCGGCGGATGATCGCGGAGGCCGCCGAAGCAGTCTGCGCGGAACTGGGCTATGGAGGCGGGCTGGAAATTGTGATCTCCGTGCCGAACGGCGCGGAAATAGCGCAAAAGACCTTCAATCCGATGCTGGGCGTCGAGGGCGGGGTTTCGATCCTCGGCACCTCCGGCGTTGTCGAGCCGATGAGCGAGCAGGCGCTGATCGACACCATCGGCGTGCAGATACGGCAGGCGGCGGCAGACGGCGCAAAGCGCCTCATCCTCACGCCGGGGAACTACGGAGCCGAATTCCTGCGGGGCTGTGGCTGGGATCGGTGGAACGTTCCCGTCGTCAAGTGCTCCAACTTCATCGGCGACGCGCTGGACGCGGCGGCGTCCGAAGGCTTTGAGGAAGTCCTGCTGGTCGGGCATGTCGGCAAGCTCGTCAAGCTGGCGGGCGGGATCATGAACACGCACTCCCGCGCGGCGGACTGCCGCACAGAGCTGTTTGCCGCCCATGCGGCCCTCTGCGGCGCGGATGCGGCGCTGTGCCGCGCGCTGTACGACGCGGCAACGGCGGACGCCTGCCTTGCGCTGCTGGACGAAGCGGAACTGCGCGGCGCGGTGCTGCAAAGCCTGCTGGCCGCCGTGCAGCGGCATTTGGACCGCCGCGCGGGCGGCGCCTTCCGTGCGGGCGCGGTTATCTTTTCAAACGAATACGGCGCACTGGGGCAGACCGAGACGGCGGCGCAGCTGCTGTCGGTCTGGAAAGGAGCGTAACAGAGCGATGGTGCATTTTGTCGGCGCGGGGCCGGGCGCTCCGGACCTGATTACCCTTCGCGGCGCGGAGCTGCTGAAAACAGCGGACGTCGTCATCTACGCGGGAAGCTTGGTAAACAAAGAAATATTGAGGTTTACTAAAGCTGACTGCGAAATTTACAACAGTGCGGAAATGACATTCCGGAACGTACTGGACATAATGATACAAGCAGAATCGGAGGGGAAAACCACCGTGCGGCTGCACACCGGCGACCCCAGCCTCTACGGTGCGATCCGCGAGCAGATGGATGCGCTGCGGGAACAGGGGATCGACTATGACGTGACGCCGGGGGTCAGCAGCCTTTTCGGCGCGGCGGCTGCGCTGGGCGCGGAGTTTACGCTGCCCGGCGTGAGCCAGAGCCTGATCGTAACGCGGCTTGCCGGCCGCACGGCGGTGCCGGAGGGGGAGCGGCTTTCCGACTTGGCCCGCCATGGCGCGCCGCTGGCGATTTTCCTCTCGGCGGGCATGCTGGAGGAAGTGCGCGCGGAGCTGCTGCGCGGCGGCTGCGCGCCGGAGACGCCGGCGGCTATCGTCTATAAGGCGACGTGGCCGGAGGAAAAGGCGCTGCGCTGCACGGTCGACACGCTGGCGGAGACAGGCGCGGCGGCAGGCGTCTATAGGACCGCATTGGTTTTTGTCGGACGTTTTCTGGACGCCCCCTACGAGAGAAGCAGGCTGTATGACCCGTCCTTTTCGACGGGATTCCGAAAGGCGGAGCCATGAGAGACGGCACGATCGCTTACCTTGCGTTCACGGAGCGGGGACGCGCTCTGGCGCAGCGGCTTTGCGCCGATCTGGGCGGCGAAGTGAGCTGTACCCGGGACGGCGTCACGCTGGAGGAGTGGACGAGCAGGTGGTTTACCAATGCGAGCGAATTGGTTTACATAGGGGCAACAGGCATTGCGGTGCGGGCGATTGCGCCGCATCTTGTCGGCAAAGCCAGCGATCCCGCGGTCGTGTGTCTGGACGAGAGCGGACGGTTTGCCATCCCGCTTCTCTCGGGGCACTTGGGCGGCGCGAACGAGCTGGCGCGCCGGATCGCCCGCGTTTGCGGCGCGGCCTGCGTCATCACCACCGCCACCGATGTCCGCGGCGTTTTTGCCGTGGACGAGTGGGCGCGGGTGCAGGGGATGCGCGTCGTCGACCCGAGCGGGATCAAGGCGGTTTCCGCCAAGCTTCTGGCGGGGGAAAGTGTCGTGGTTTGCTCCGCCTTTCCCATGGACGGCGAGCCGCCGGAGGGCGTTTTCCTGCGCGACAGCGGCGCGGCGGACGTCTGGGTGGACGTGCGGCCGCATAAGGGGCTGGTCCTCGCGCCGCGGGCGCTGACGCTGGGCGTCGGCTGCAAGCGCGGCGTGACGCGGGAGACGCTGGAGGAGCGCTTTGCGGCTCTCTGCCAGTCGGCCGGAATCCTGCCGGAGGCGGTCGGCTGCGCCGCAACGATCGACCGCAAACGGGACGAGCCGGGGCTTTTGGACTTCTGCGCCGCGCACACGTGGGCGCTCAGGACCTATTCCGCCGGAGAGCTTGCGACCGCGGAGGGAGAGTTCACAACCTCTTCCTTCGTGTCGGAGACCGTCGGCGTGGACAACGTCTGTGAGCGCGCGGCGGTCTGTGCTGCCGGCGGCACGCTGCTTGTCAGAAAATTTGCGGGAGACGGCGTGACGCTGGCGCTTGCACAGCGGGACTGCCGCCTGGATTGGAGATGGAGCCGTGGGTAAGCTGTACGTTGTGGGGATCGGCCCGGGCGAAGCGCGCTGTCTGACGGCGGAGGCGCGCGCGGCGCTGGACGCGTCGGAGGTGCTGGTGGGCTATGAGGTCTATCTCGACCTGCTCGCGCCGCTGTATCCGGATAAGGAGCGGTTTACGACGCCGATGAGGCAGGAGATCGAGCGCTGCCGCAAGGCCCTGGAGCTGGCGCAGAGCGGCAGGACCGCCGCGCTGGTGTGCAGCGGCGACGCGGGGGTCTACGGCATGGCGGCTCCCGTGCTGGAGCTGCTGCCGGCGTACGGCGGCGCGGACGTGGAGATCGTCGCGGGCGTGACGGCGGCGCTTTCGGGCGCGGCGGTGCTGGGCGCGCCGCTGGGGCACGATTTCTGCGTGATCTCGCTGTCCGACCTGCTGACGCCCTGGGAGACCATTGAAAAACGCCTGCGCTGCGCGGCGGCGGGGGACTTTGCGATCGCACTCTACAACCCCTCGTCCCGAAAGCGCGCGGACTACCTGCGCCGCGCCTGCGACATCCTGCTGGAGACGCGCGGCAAGGAAACCTGCTGCGGCCTTGTGCGGAACATCGGACGCGCGGGGCAGGAGGCGCGGCTCCTGACGCTTGCAGAGCTGCGGGACGCGGAAGTCGATATGTTTACGACGGTGTTTATCGGTTCGTCCGTGACACGGGAGATCGGCGGGCGCATGGTGACGCCGAGAGGGTACCGCACATGAACGTCTTTCTTTTCGGCGGCACGACCGAGGGCCGGACGCTCTCCCGCGAGCTGGCGGCACGGGGCGCGGCGGTGACGGTCAGCGTCGCCACCGACTATGGCGCGGAGGAGCAGGGTGAAGCCGCGGGCGTCGCCGTGCTGACGGGCCGCAGGAGCGCGGCGGAGATGGCGGCGCTGCTGCGCGGCTTTGATCTCTGCATCGACGCGACGCACCCGTATGCGGCGGAGGCCTCGCGGAACATCCGCGCGGCCTGCGAGGCGGCGGGCGTCCCGCTTCGCCGTCTGCTGCGCGCCGCCTCCGATACCGAGGATTTGATACTCTTGTCAACGGCGGAGGAAGCGGCAGTTTACTTATCAAAAACCGAAGGAAACATCCTGCTGACGACCGGCTCGAAGGAACTTCGCGCCTTTGCGGCGCTGGATGCGAACCGGCTCTATCCGCGGGTGCTGCCGTCTCACGAGGGCATAGCGGCCTGCGAGGCGGCGGGCGTGCCGCACCGGAATATCGTCGCGATGCAGGGGCCGTTTTCCGCAGAGCTGAACGCGGCGCTCATCCGGCAGTTTCACATTGCCTGGGTGGTGACGAAGGACGGCGGCGCGGCGGGCGGCTTTCCGGAAAAGGCCGCGGCGGCGCGGGAGACAGGCGCAAGGCTCATCGTGCTGCGCCGGCCGGAGGAACAGGGCGAGAGCCTTGAGGATATTTTGAGAGATTGCGAGGCGATGCTCGGATGCAGGTGACCTTGATCGGGCTCGGCGGCGGTACGATGGACACCGTGACCGCCGAGGCGCGGGAGGCTTTGGAGCGCTCGGCGCTTGTACTGGGCGCGGAGCGCCTGCTCAAAAGCCTTCCCGCCATAGCGGGGCAGGAGCGGATCGCCGCGGTGCGGCCGGACGATATTCTTGCGCATCTTGAGGGAAAAAGCGTGGAGCGTGCCTGCGTCGTTTTCAGCGGGGACACCGGTTTTCGCTCCGGTGCGGCGCCGCTGCTCGGGCGGCTGCGCGCCGCGGGGATCGAGAGCCGCGTCTTGCCGGGGATTTCCAGCGTGCAGCTGCTTGCCGCACGCCTGCGGGAGCCGTGGCAGGACTGGGCGCTGTTCACCGCCCACGGCGTTTCCTGCGATCCGGTGACGGCGGTGATGGGCGGAAGGCCCGCGTTTTTTCTCACCGGCGGCGAGAGCACGCCCGCGTCGCTATGCCGCGCGCTCACAGACGCCGGACTCGGCGCGCTGCGCGTGTGCATAGGGGAGGCTCTTGCCGGTCCGGAGGAGCGGGTGCGCCGCATGACGGCGGAGGAGGCAGCGGCGCAGACCTTTGCGCCGCTGTCCGTGCTGCTGGCCGACCCTGCGCCGCGTCCGTGCGTGCGAACGGGAGGCATTGCGGACGCGGCGTTTGTTCGCGGTCATGTGCCGATGACCAAGCAGGAGATACGCGCCGCGACGCTGGCAAAGCTCGCCGTGACCCCTGCCGACGTCGTGTGGGACGTGGGCGCGGGAACGGGCAGCGTATCGGTGGAGCTGGCGCTGGCGGCGCGGCAGGGCCGCGTCAACGCGGTGGAGTATCGCGACGAAGCCTGCGCGCTCATCGAGCAAAACCGCGCGCGCTTCGGCGCGTGGAACCTGACGCTTGTGCGCGGCAGAGCGCCGGAGGCGCTGGCGGAGCTGCCCGCGCCGGACGCGGTGTTCGTCGGCGGCAGCGACGGAGAGCTTGCGGGCATTGTGGACGCGGCGCTGCAAAAGAACCCGCGCGCGCGTCTGTGCATCTCCGCTATCGCGCTGGAGACGCTTTCGTCGGCATTGGACGTTCTTTCGTCGCACGGGCTGGACGCGGAGGTGACGCAGATCGCGGTGAGCCGCGCGAAGGCGTCGGACGGGCTGCATCTGCTGCTTGCCAACAATCCGGTGTTCCTGATTTCCGCGCGGCGGGAGGCGGAGGCATGATCCGGCTCATGGTTGCCGCGCCGGCCTCCGGCAGCGGCAAGACGGCGGTCACCTGCGCGCTGCTCCGCGCGATGCAGCGCCGCGGGCTTGACCCGTGCGCGTTCAAGTGCGGGCCGGATTACATCGACCCCATGTTTCACCGCGCCGCGCTGGGCGTGGAGAGCCGCAATCTCGATTTGTTTCTGAGCAGCGAGCGGCGTGCGAAGGAGCTCTTTGCACGCGCCTGCGCCGGACACGGCGCGGCGGTGGTCGAGGGCGTGATGGGCTACTACGACGGCCTCGGCGGCACGACGGACCGCTCGAGCGCGTGGCACGCGGCGGATACGCTGGGGATTGCGACGCTGCTGGTGCTGCCCGCGCGCGGGGCGAGCCTGACGCTGGCGGCGCAGATCAACGGGCTGAAAAGCTTCCGGACCAACAGCCACATCGCAGGCGTCCTGCTCAACGAGTGCTCCGCGGCCCTGTTCCGGACGCTCCGACCGGTTTTGGAGCGCGAGACGGGCCTGTCGGTGTTGGGCTGCCTGCCGCGTCTGGACGCGGCGCGGATCGAAAGCCGGCACCTGGGGCTGCTGACCGCGGGAGAAATTAACGATCTGGACGCGCGTCTGGACGCGCTGGCGGACGCGCTGGAAGAAAACGCGGACTTACCGCGGCTGCTGCGGCTGTTCGACGGCGCGGCGCCGGCTGCGGAAGCGGCGCGCGAAGCGGTGCGCCCCGCATGCTGCCGCATCGCCGTGGCGCAGGACGAGGCGTTCTGCTTTACCTATGCCGAGACGCTGGAGACCCTAGAGCGGTGCGGCGCGGAAATCGTGCCGTTCAGCCCGCTGCGCGACGGCGCGCTGCCGGAGCGGATCGGCGGGCTGTACCTGCCCGGCGGCTATCCGGAGCTGTACGCCCGCGCCCTGTCGGAAAACGAACCGATGCGCCGCGCGGCGGCGGACGCGGTCCGCGGCGGGATGCCGACCGTGGCGGAGTGCGGCGGCTTTCTCTATCTCGGCGCCGCGCTTACGGCGCCGGAGGGCAAGCGCTTTCCCATGGCGGGCGTGCTGTCCGGCGAGGCAAGCAGCGCGGGCAGGCTGACGCGCTTCGGCTATGCGACGCTGCGCGCCGAAAGCGACAGCCTGCTGTTCCGCGCGGGGGAGGAGGTCCCCGTGCACGAGTTTCACCAATGGGACAGCACGGAAAACGGCGAAGCCTTTGCGCTGACCAAGCCGCTGACGGGGAAATCGTGGCGCGGCGGCTTTGCGACCGGCACGCTCTACGCCGCCTTTGCGCACCTGTACTTCGCGGGCCGTCCGGAGCTCGCGGAACGCTTTGCCGCCGCGGCGCGGCGATACGGAGAAGAAAATGGAGTTATGTAAACTATTGGAGCAGATCGCGCCGCCCGACGAGACGGCGCGCGCCGCGGCGAAGAAGCGCTGGGACACCCGCGCCAAGCCGCTCGGCAGCCTCGGGCTTTTGGAGGACGCGATCTGCGAAGTCGCGGCGCTGACGGGAAGCGCGGAGATCGCCTTGACGCCGCGAACGGCGGTCGTGTTCTGCGCGGACAACGGCGTTGTGGCGCAGGGCGTGACCCAGACGGACAGCGGCGTGACGGCGAAGGCAGCGCGTCAGATGGCGGCGGGGCGTACCCCCGTCTGCCGCATGGCGGAGACGGCGCGCTGCCGCGTGCTGCCCGTGGATATGGGAATCGTTGATTTCCCGGGCTGCGACGGCGTGCTCGACTGCCGCGCGGGCAACGGAACGGCGGATTTTACACGCGAGCCTGCCATGACCCGGGCGCAAGCGGAGGCGGCGATCCTTGCGGGCGTCGAACTGGCGCGGCGCGAGGCGGAGCGCGGCACGCGCCTGCTGGCGGCGGGAGAGCTGGGCATCGGCAACACGACCACCGCCGCGGCGGTGACGAGCGTGCTGCTGGACCTGCCGGCCGAAGCCGTGACGGGCCGCGGCGCGGGGCTGTCGGACGAGGGTCTTTCCCGCAAGCTGCGCGCGATCGAAGCCGGTATCGTGCAGAACCGTCCCGATCCCGAGGACGCGCTGGACGTGCTGGCAAAGGTGGGCGGCTTCGACCTTGCCGGCATGTGCGGGCTGTATCTGGGCGGCGCGCTGTACCGCGTGCCGGTGCTGATCGACGGGCTTCCCAGCTCCGCTGCGGCGCTCTGCGCGCTGCGGCTGTGTCCCGCCGCGGGCAAGGCAATGCTCGCGAGCCATGTGAGCGCCGAACCCGCGGGCCGTCTGGTGCTGGACGCGCTGGGAAAGCAGCCCCTCATCACCGCGGGCCTTCGCCTCGGCGAGGGCACCGGCGCGGTGGCGGCCATGCCGCTGCTGGATATGGCGCTGGCCGTCTACCGCGAAGCCTACACCTTTGCCGAGGGCGGCATCGAGCCGTATACGCCGCAATGACGGTACTGGTCGTCGGCGGCGCGGGCAGCGGCAAGAGCGCTTATGCGGAAGAATTATTATGTAAACTTTCGGAGAACGAAAGCCGTTTTTATCTCGCGACCATGCGCCCGTTCGGAACAGAAGCGGAGGAGCGTATTGCGCGGCACAGAGAGCAGAGAGCGGGCAGAGGGTTTCACACGTTGGAACGTTATGTAAATATCGAGGATCTTTCTTTGCCGCCGGACTGCGCCGTGCTTTTGGAGGATATCGGGAACCTCTGCGCCAACGAGCTGTATGATCCGGAGGGCAGCGGCGACGGCGCGGCGGACGCGGTCCTGCGCGGCGTGCGCCGCTTGCAGGCGCAGTGCGGGACGCTGGTGATCGTCTCCAACGAGGCCGGCGCGGGCGGCCGCGACTACGAGGGCGACACGCTGCGGTATCTGCGTGTGCTGGGGGAGGTCAACCGCCGCCTCGCGGCGCTGGCGGACAGCGTGTGCGAGGTTGTCTGCGGAATACCTGTTTACTATAATGCGTGACAAACGCATTGCAGCAATGGCTGAATTCGTCATAATCCTGCGGATTTGACGAATCGCAGGGCTTCGCCCTGCGAATAAACCGCTTTGCGGTTTATGCAGTAGACATTACTACAAGGGCGAGGAGCCGGAGAGCGAGGGCGTTCTGGATGTGGATCGTTGAAACGGCGGCGGTGGCGTTCGGGCTGTATTCGGCGCTGCCGATGCCGCACATCGCGTGGAATGAGAAGAATACGCGCTACGCGCTGGCCGCGTTTCCGCTGGTCGGAGCGGCGCTTGCGCTTGCGTGGTGGGGCTGGACGGCGCTGTGTCGGGCGCTGGCGCTGCCGACGCTGCTGCGCGGCGCGATCTTGTGCGTGCTGCCGACGCTCGTGACCGGCGGCATCCATCTGGACGGCTATGCCGACACGCACGACGCGCTGGCGAGCCGCGCGGCCCCGGCGCGCAGGCAGGAGATCCTGCGCGATCCGCACTGCGGAGCCTTCGCCGTGATCCGGCTGTGCGTCTATTTTGTCGTCTTTTTCGCGCTGTGCTGCGCGTGGGAACCCACGGAGCGGGGCCTCCGGTGCGCGGGACTGGGGTTTGTGCTGTCGCGGTCGCTTTCGGGGCTTGCGCTGACGATCCTGCCGATCGCCGAGGGCTCGAGCCTTGCCAAAACCTTCGCAAGCGCCGCCGTCAAGGGACGCGCGCGTGCGATCCTCGGCGCGGAAACGGCGCTCTGCGCGGCGGCGCTCTGTCTGCTGGACGGCGCGGCGGGCGCGGCGGCCGTCGCGGCAGCGGCGCTTGTGCTTGTCCGCTATACATACGTCGCGAAGCGGGGATTCGGCGGGACGTCCGGCGACCTGGCCGGCTGGTTTCTGGTGAAAACGGAGTTTTGGATGCTGGCGGCGCTCTTTGCCGTACAGTCCGTGGAGAAGATGCTATGATTTTTATTTTCGGGCCGCTTTGCAGCGGCAAGCGCGCCGTCGCAAAGGACATTTTGCGCTGCGGCGATGCGGAGCTGGCGGAGCGCGCGGTTTGGGACGCGCAGGAGCTGGCGCGCGGCTGCGCCGATCTCGCGGCGCTGGCGGACGAGCTGTCGCACCGCGAGGTCGTCATCGCCACGGAGGTGGGCGGCGGCGTCGTGCCGTCGGACGCGCGGGAGCGCGCCGACCGCGAGGCGGCGGGACGGCTGAGCTGCCTGCTGGCGGCGCGTGCGGACGCCGTCGTGCGCGTATTCTGCGGAATTCCGACGGTCATCAAGGGGGAACTGCCGTGACGGTTTACATTCTGCGCCATGGGCGCACGGCCTACAATGACCAGCGGCGCTATCAGGGACAGCTGAATATTCCGCTTTCGCCGGAGGGCGAGGCGGAGCTGATCGCGGCGCCGTTTTCGCCGGCGCTCGTCTACGTCTCGCCGCTGCGGCGCGCGCAGCAGACGGCGCGGCGCATCTTTCCCGCGGCTCGTCAGCAGATCGTTCCGGACTTTGCGGAGATGGATTTCGGCGACTTTGACGGGCGCACGGCGGACGAGATGGCGGAGGACGCCGCCTACCGCGCGTGGGTGGAGGGCGACTGCACGGCGCAGTGCCCGAACGGCGAGTCCCGCGCCTTGTTTTGCGAACGCACCTGCGCCGCCTTTGCGCGGCTTTTGGACGAGAGCGCCGCACGGGGCGAGGAGCGCGTGGTCGTCGTGGCGCACGGCGGCACGCTGCGCGCCGTGATGGAGCGCTTTGCCCTGCCGGAGCGGGACTACTTCGACTGGACGACGGGGAACGCCTGCGGCTATGCGCTGCGCCGGGACGCCGCGCTCTGGCGGGAGCGTCGGCGCATGGAGATCGCGGAGCGTCTGTGCTTTGTGAAAGGCGGCGCACCGTGCTGATCCTGTGCGCGACGGTGCTGGGCTTCGCCCTCGATCTGCTGCTGGGCGACCCCGCATGGCTGCCGCATCCGGTGGTCGCCATGGGGCGGTACGTCTCGTGGTTCGAGCGGCGTATCCGCGCCGCGCTCCCCAAAACGCCGCGCGGCGAGCTTTGGGGCGGGCTGCTTCTGGCGCTCTCGCTGCCGCTGCTGACGGGAGCGGCCGCGCTGGGCGCCGTGCGGCTGGCAAGGCGCGTCGGCTGGGGCGCGGAGCTGGCTGTGCAGACGTTCTGGTGCTTTCAATCCCTGGCGGCGCGGGGGCTCGCGGCGGAGAGCCGCCGGGTCTACGGAGACCTTGTCTCGGACGACCTCGCCGCGGCGCGGCGTTCTCTCGCGCGCATCGTGGGCCGCGATACGGAGCGGCTGGATGCGGAGGGCGTCGCCAAGGCGGCGGTGGAGACGGTGGCGGAAAACGCCTCCGACGGCGTGGCCGCGCCGCTTCTCTGTATGCTGCTGGGCGGCGCGCCGCTGGCGCTCGTCTACAAGGCGATCAACACCATGGACAGCATGGTGGGCTACAAAAGCGACAAATACCTCTATTTCGGCCGCGCGGCGGCCAGACTGGACGACGCGGCGAATTTCCTGCCGTCCCGCCTTGCATCCCTGCTTTGGGTGCTTGCCGCGGCGCTGACGGGGCATGACGGGCGCGCCGCTTTCCGCATTTGGCGGCGGGACGCGCGCCGGCATCTGAGCCCCAACGCGGGGCAGACGGAGGCGGCCTGCGCGGGCGCGCTGGGCATACAGCTGGGCGGCGCGGCATGGTACTTCGGCAAGCGGTACGAAAAGGCGACGCTGGGCGACGCGCTGCGTCCCTGCGTGCCGGAGGATATCCTGCGCGCGAGCCGGATGATGTACGTTACAAGCGGCTTGCTGCTGCTCCTCGGAACCACGGTCAGATATCTTGTTGTGAGGCTTCTTTGATGGATCGGACGCACGGCGGCGACTGGGCCGCGTATGAAAGTGAATATGGCCGCGCGCCGCTGGACTTTTCGGCGAATGTCAGCCCCCTCGGCGTGCCGGAGAGCGTGCGCGCGGCGGTCTGCCGCGCCGCCGCCGAGGTCGACCGCTACCCCGATCCGGACTGCCGCGCCCTGCGCCGCGCGATCGCAGAGCGGCAGGGCGTCTCGCCCGGGCAGGTGCTTTGCGGCAGCGGCGCGTCGGATCTCATCTGGCGCGTCGCACAGACGCTGCGCCCAAAGCGCGCGCTCCTTGCCGAGCCCTGCTTCGGGGAATACGCCGCGGCGCTGGAGAGCGTCGGCTGCGAGCCGGTGCGTTTTCCAATGGCGGAGTCGTTCCGGCTATCCGAAGACTATCTCAATGAAATTAACCATAATATAGATTTAATTATATTATGTAATCCAAACAATCCGACGGGACGCACGATCGAGCCGGAATTGCTGCGTGAGATCGCGAGGAAGAGCGCGGCGTGCGGCGCACGCCTGCTGCTGGACGAGTGCTTTGTCGATTTCCTGGATCGGCCGGAGCGGTTTACCATGGTCGGAGCGGTAAACAATTATCCGAATCTATGGATACTGAACGCCTTTACGAAGCTTTACGGCATGGCGGGGCTGCGGCTGGGGTATCTGATCGGCGCGGATGAGGAGCTGCTGAATGTTATGAGCCGCAGCGCGCAGCCGTGGGCGGTGTCCCACCTTGCGCAGGAGGCGGGGATCGCCGCGCTGCGGGACGGGGCGTACGCGCGGAGCGTCCGCGCGCTCATTGCGGCGGAGCGCCCGCGGCTTGCCGAAGCCCTGCGGGGGCTGGGACTGCGCGTCGTACCCGGGGAGGCGAACTATCTGCTGTTTCAAAGTCCGGTTCCGCTGGACGAACCCATGAAGAAGCGAGGCGTCCTGCTGCGGAGCTGCGCGGACTTTTCCGGACTGGACGCGCTCTGGTATCGCGTCGCGGTTCGGACGCGGGCGGACAACGAGCGGCTGATCGCCGCGCTGCGGGAGGTGCTGACGGAATGAGGGCAAAGCGCATCATGGTGCAGGGCACGATGTCCGGCGCGGGCAAAAGCCTGCTGTGTACGGCGCTGTGCCGCATTTTCCGGCAGGACGGGCTGCGTGTCGCGCCCTTCAAGAGCCAGAATATGGCCCTCAACAGCGCGGTGACCCGGGACGGTCTGGAGATCGGGCGGGCGCAGGCCGCGCAGGCGGAGGCCGCGGGGCGGGAGCCGGACGTGCGCATGAACCCCATCCTGCTCAAGCCGTCGAGCGACACGGGCAGCCAGGTCGTGGTGAACGGTCTGCCTCGCGCGCAGATGACGGCGACGGCGTATTTCGCCTACAAAAGGCAGCTGATCCCGGATATCCTCGCGGCCTATGAGAGCCTTGCCGCGGAGAACGACGTCATCGTGATCGAGGGGGCGGGCAGCCCTGCGGAGATCAACCTGCGCGAGGGCGATCTCGTCAACATGGGCCTCGCGGAGCTGGTGAACGCGCCGGTGCTGCTGGCGGGAGACATTGACCGCGGCGGCGTGTTCGCGCAGCTCTACGGCACGACGGCGCTGCTGACGGACGCGGAGCGCGCGCGCCTGCGCGGTCTGATCGTCAACAAGTTCCGCGGCGACGCGGCGCTGCTGCGCCCGGGGCTGTCGCGGCTGGAGGAGCTGACCGGCGTGCCGGTGCTGGGCGTCGTGCCGTACCTGCGCGTCGATCTGGACGACGAGGATTCCCTTGCGCCGCGTCTGGGCCGGCGCGAGGCGCACAGGGCGATCGATATTGCGGTGCTCCGCCTGCCGCACATCTCCAACTTTACGGACTTTGCGCCGCTGGAGGCGCACCCGCTGCTGGGCGTGCGCTACGTGGAGCGCGCGGAGCGGCTGGGCGCGCCCGACCTTGTCATCCTGCCCGGCACGAAGAGCACGATGGACGATCTGCTGTGGCTGCGAGAAAGCGGGCTGGAGACGGCCGTGCAGCGTCTAGCCGCGGACGGAACGCCGGTGCTGGGCGTCTGCGGCGGGTATCAGATGCTGGGCGAGCGCGTCGAGGACGCCGCACACGTCGAGGGCGCGCTCGCGTCCGCGCGCGGCCTGGGACTGCTGCCCTGCGCGACGGCTTTCGAGCCGTCAAAGACGCTCAAGCGCGTGCGCGCGACCGTCGAGAGCGGGCCGGTCAAAGGCGCGGCCGTCGACGGCTATGAGATCCACATGGGGACGACCGAAGTGCGCGGCGCGCCGCTTTGCCGTCTGGAGGACGGCACGCCCGACGGCTGCTGCGCGGGGAACGTGTTCGGCACGTATCTCCACGGCCTGTTCGACAGCGGAGAGGTCACGGACAAGCTGGCGGACTGGCTGTGCGAGCGCAAGGGCGTCGAAAAGACGCCCGCCGCGTCGGAACCGCGGCGGGACTATCGGGAGCGGCAGTACGACCTGCTGGCGGAGCAGGTGCGCGGGGCGCTCGACATGGACGCAGTCTATCGCATCATGGAGGAATTTGCCTGATGGAGATCATGAAGCCGGCGGATATTGAGCGCCGCAGCATGGAGATCATCGACGGCGAGCTGGCGTCGCGCGGGATCGCGCTGCCGGCGGATGTGCTGCCCATCGTTCGCCGTGTGATCCACACGACGGCGGACTTCGACTACGCGCAGAGCCTGCGCTTCACGCCGGACGCCGTGCGTCTGGGACTATCGGCGCTGCGCGGCGGCGTCATCGTGACGGACACGAACATGGCGCTTGCCGGGATCAACAAGGCGGCGCTGAAGAAGCTCGGCGGCGAAGCCGTGTGCTTCATGGCGGAGGAGCGTATCGCCGCGGAGGCGAAAGCGCGGGGCGTGACCCGCGCGACCGCCTCGGTGGACTATGCGGCGGAGCGTTTTCCCGGCGCGATCTTTGCGGTGGGCAACGCGCCGACGGCGCTGCTGCGGCTGGCGGAGCACATGGAGCGCGGCATGCGGCCGGCGCTGGTCATCGGCGCGCCGGTGGGCTTTGTCAACGTGGTGGAGAGCAAGGAGCGCATCCTCGCGCTCTGTGAGAAGCTCGGCGTGCCCGCGATCGTCGCGCTGGGGCGCAAGGGCGGCAGCGGCGTCGCCGCGGCGATCTGCAACGCGCTGCTGTACGGCGCCGCCGGGCTGACCGAGCCGGAAAAACGGAATTAGGCACAAGGAAAAGGCGCCTGCTCTGTCTGGACAGAGCAGGCGCCTTTCCAGCGCTATGCGCTTTATTCGGAACTTACTTCGGGTTTCTGGTCACGCCCACGCCGTAGATGGTGGACCAGTCGTCCCGCATGGAGACGGCCACCCAGCCGTTCTTCTCGCAGGATTCCCGCATGGAGTCGGCCTTCTTCATGTTGCCGTTCTCCCGCACCAGATCGTCGCAGCAGAGCATGAACGCCGCGCTGCGGTAGGGATTGTTCTTGACCACATAGTTGGCCATGCTGGAGTCGCCGCTGCTGTTGCCGAACGACAGCACGGGCTGCTGCCCGATCTCGCGGGCGATGACGGACACCTTGTTCATCTTGAGGTTCTTGGCGAGGAAGTCGCCGCCCATCACCAGCTTGTCGCTGCCGGTGTACTGGTAGGAAAGGCCGTCCTTTCCGTCCTGACCGCTCGCGACGATGGTTTCGTCGGTGCCGATGATCTGCGCGTTCGGAATGTCGATGACGCCGTCCACCAGCGCGCGGACCTCGGGACGGTTGGTGCCGCTGACGATATAGACGGTGAACTCGTTGCTCTGGAGCCAGCGGATCAGCTGCAGCATGGGCTCATAGAAGGCCTCGCCGCGGGCCATGCCCTCGTAGCCGTTGGCTTTCTCCGCCGCGTAGGCCTTGGCATAGGCGTCATATTCCGCCGGGGTCATGCCGGCAAAGACCTCCGCGTTGGCCTTGGCGTGCTTCTCGTCCAGGCCCGAGGGATAATCGCCGGTGTTAAAATATTCGCGCACCAGCTCGCCCACGGCCAGCTGCTCGGCGGTGGGGGTGTAGGTCGGGTCCTCAAACACGCGGTGGAAGAAGATCATGTGGTCCATGTAGCCGGGGTCGGTCTCGCAGAACAGCGTGCCGTCCAGATCGAACACGGCGATGCGGTTTTTCACGGGGATATAATCCACGCTCGTCGGGTCGGTGATGGCCTCCATGTAGGCCTCCAGCACCCGGCGCGGCTTGCCGACGCCTTCGGTCCAAAGACTCAAGCCGGTCATTCCGGCGGCTGCGAGCGTCATCTCCGCCGCCTTGCCGCGGGAGAGCGCGGCGTCGCTCGAGACGGGGATGCCGGTCCGCTCATAGCGCGCGTCCTCGGCATAGCCCAGCGCGCGCAGAAGCGCTTCACGGTACTCATTTCCGCTTACCTGCGTCCTCCCGCCGAAGCGGGCGAGCATGGTCTCGTCGAGCACGCCCCTGGCGCAGGCGTAGCCGACGTAGGGCTTTGCCCAGCCGTCCACGTCGTCGGTCGGCAGATACCAGCTGCCGCTTTTCGCTTCGTCCTCCTTGCCCATGAGGCGCACCAGCAGCGCGGCGGCCTCCTGTCGGGTCAGGCTGCGGTCGAGCGCATAGCCGCCCTCGCCCGTGCCGCTCATCAGCCCGAGCGTGTGGAGCTGCTGCGCGGCGTCGACGGCTGTCTTGTCCGCGGCGAAGGCGGGCGAGACGAGCAGAGAGAGCGTCATGCACAATGCGAGCAAAACGCTGAGAATGCGATTACGGTTCATAAGATACGGTTCTCCTTTCAAATCAAAAAGTCGATGCTATTATATCGCTTCTTTGTTCATCACGCAACGACAAAACGGGAAAAAAGAGGGAAAAGTGTTCAATCCATAGATTGCATTTGCGAAAAGACTATAGTATAATGCCCCTCGTGGCATTTCGGTTGTGCAAAATGAATGTGCGCGCAACTCAACTCGAAAGCGGCGGGCGGCGGATGAGTACGGCCTGCGGCGAAAGGACGGAGCAAGATGTCCAAACCGGTCATCATCACAACTGACAGCACCAGCGATCTGTCAAAGGAGCTGCGGGAGCGCTACGCGATCCGCATCGTGCCGCTGCAGATCGAGCTGGGCGGCGAGATCTTCCCGGACGACGGGCGGTTTACGGCCGAGAATCTGTACCGCCGCTATCACGCGGACGGGACGCTGCCCGCCACCGCGGCGCCGAGCCCGCAGGAGTATGAGGAGGTCTTTGAGCCGATTCTGGCGGAGGGCTGTGAAATCGTGCACCTGTCTATCAGCTCGGAGCTTTCCTCCTCCTACAGCACGGCCCGGATCGTGGCGCAGGAGCTCGAGGGCGTCTACACCGTCGACACCCGCATGCTCTCCACCGGCGTGGGGCTTCTCGCCATCGAGGGCGCGGAGTGCGCGCAGCGGGGCATGAGCGCATCGGATATCGCCGCGCATCTGACGGCTCTGACGGCGAAGGTGGAGACCAGCTTCGTGCTCGACACGCTCTCGTTCATGCGAAAGGGCGGGCGCTGCTCCGGCCTCGCCGCCATCGGCGCGAACCTCATGCACATCAAGCCGGCGCTTGCCATGAAGGACGGCAAGCTGGTCGTTTACAAGAAGTATCGGGGCAAGATCGAGCATGTTTACCGCCAGTACATCACCGAGCGGCTGGAGGGCAAGCGCATCCGCCCGGGACATGTGTTCCTCACCGAGTCCGGCGAGATCGCGCCGGAGGAGATCGAGGAGCTGACCGCGCTGGTGCGAGAGCTCACCGGCGCGAAAGAGGTGCATCACACCTACGCCGGCTGCACGGTCTCGACCCACTGCGGGCCGAAGACGCTGGGCGTGCTGTTTATCGAGGAATAACGGGAGCGGACGGCTCCTTTTGACGCGGGCTTTATGGAAGAAGCCCGCGTCTTTTTGCGCTCTTGACGGAAACGACGGGCCTTTTCGCAGCGGCTGAACGGGAAAAAGTGCGATAATAAACGCAGGAAAACCCAAGCTTTGCTGCAAAAAGGAGACGATTTTATGAGCAAACCGACGTTTGAGCTGCGCGCGGGAGAGCGCGTGCGATCCTGCGCCAGTGGCTCATCGGCGCGGGCGCTGGATTGAGCGATGTCCGGCCGCACCGCGCCGCACGGTGCGGTTCCTTTTGCCTTCCGGAGAAACCTGCGGTTGAAATGGACGCGGAAATGATATAAAATAGCACCGCTTTTCAAGCAGATCGCCCGCGGGACCGTGCTGCGGGACGGAAGGGAGGGCGGCGCGTCCGATGCTCAAAACACGCACATGGATCCTCATGATCGCGGCGGCTGCCGTCGTCCTTGCCGCGCTGTCCGCCTACACGCTCTCATCGCGCAAGGGCGGGTGCGTGGCGGTCATCTCGCAATACGGCGAGACGGTTCGCGAGATCGACCTGTCGCTTGTCGCGAAGGAGTACAGCTTCACCGTCGAAGCGCCGAACGGCGGCGTCAACCGCGTGCTGGTGCAGCCGGGCCGCATCTGCGTGGAGGAGGCGGACTGCCCGGACCAGATCTGCGTGCAGCAGGGCTGGCTGCCGGACGGCGCGATGCCCATTGTCTGCATGCCGCACGGACTGGTCATTGAGATACGGGACGCCGGTGCGTCCGCGGACGCCGTTTCGGGCTGAGGGCGCGGGCATGGATACAAAACGCATGGTGCGTCTGGCACTGCTGACGGCGACGGCGCTCATCCTTTTCACGGTGGAGGCGCAGATCCCGCCTCCCGTGCCGATCCCCGGCGTGAAGCTGGGACTTGCCAACATCATCACGGTCTACGTCCTGTTCTGCTTCGGTCCGCTGGACGCGCTGCTGGTGCTGCTGGTGCGCGTGCTGCTGGGCAGCGTGCTGACGGGAGCCGTGTCGGCGCTGATCTTCTCGCTCAGCGGCGGGCTTCTTTGCTGGCTGATCCTGCTGCCGCTGCGCCGCGTATTGACGCGCCGGCAGATCTGGGTGAGCGGCGTCATCGGTGCCGTGGCCCACAACATCGGGCAGATCCTCGCCTGCATCGCGGTCTACGGTACGACGGCGGTTTTGGCCTACCTGCCGCTGCTGATGCTCTCCGGCGTCGCGACGGGACTGTTCACCGGACTTGCGGCGACCTTCCTGGTCCGGCGGCTGGACGGAAAACAATAAGAAAAGAACTGCTTTCCGCACAGCGGAAAGCAGTTCTTTCTTTTTTTACGCTTATTTGCTGTGCCAGGCCTGCGCGACCATCAGCAGGGCGTCCTCCGTGCCGCGCAGCGAGAGCGCCGCGTCCGCCGCGTTTTCGACCAGCAGCGATTCCCACGCGCGGAGCGATACGGTCCGATCGCCGCAGGAGACCTCCGCGGAGCCCTCCGCGCAGAAGAGCAGCACGGATTCGGCGCGGGGATCGGGTGCGAAGCTGCCGACGCTTCCGGCGGACAGCCGCAGCGAGCGCATGTCGCCGTCGGCGCGCCCCTTGCGGAGCATGAGGTTGAAGTCCGTGCAGCGGCCGAGGGAGTGCGTGCTGTCTCCGCCGTCGAAGGGGTGCACGTCTCCGGGGTGCAGCGTCAGCTGCGCGCCGCCGTTGTGGGAGAGCGTCATGTCGCCCTGCAGCGTGGAGATGAAGCGGCGGTAGTCGGGCAGCGAGGTAAAGTCGGACTCGTCCAGACTTACCGTCGCGCTGCTGACGCGCCAGAGAAAGTCCCGCGCGCCGTAGTCCGCGCCGGCGGGGGAGATGGCCAGCTGCGTCGTGACGCCGCCCGCCCATGTTGTTTTGACGTAGTCCTCGGGCTTGAGCAGGGTGAATTGCGGTTCCATGTGTCGCCCCTTTCCGTCAGCCGTCGATCATGGCGACGATCTTCCGATAGCACTCGTCGCACAGCGGCAGCGTTTTGGCGAGCAGCGCCTCGCCTTTCGCGCGGTACTCCTCGGCGAACGCCGCGTCCTTGATCGAGCCGATGTTGATGAGCACGTTGAGCCACGCGCCCTGGATGCCGGACTTGAGGCTCAGAAACGCCACGCCCAGATCGCTGGCGGAGGTGTCGTTGAAGCCGTGCTCCAGCAGCGACGCGGCAAGCTCCGCGGCCTTGCCGCACAGCTCCATCATCTCCATCGGGGTTTTCGTGCAGGCCTTGAGGCCGTTCTGGATGGCGGCGGAGCGGGCGGCCTTTTGCTCGTCGGTGTCCTTGGGCATGCCGAAGGCGTCGCTCACGACGTTGAACGCCTCGGTGTCGCGATCCATCACGTCCAGCAGCTGCGCTTTGAGGTCGTTGCCCTTTTTCTCGACCTCCGCGGCATACGCCGCATATTCGGCGTACTTCTTGCGTCCCTGCGTGAGATTTGCAACCATGGCCGTCAGCGCCGCGCCGATGGAACCGGAGAGCGCGGCCACGGAGCCGCCGCCCGGCGCGGGCGCGTCGGAGGCGACCGTGTCGACAAATCGGGAGACGCTCATTTCAGCGAGTTTCATCTCATTACCTCTCAGTTTTGCGCCATGTCGATGAGGTGGTACTCCATGACCTGATTCTTGCAGTCGAAGTCCTTGGCCTTGAGGTAGAACTCCGCGCAGTCGATCATGGCCTTCGCGGGAGTGAGGCCGACGATCTCGCTCTCGATGACGCGGGTGCCGTAGCGCTCGGCAAGGCTCTTGATCATCTCGTAGACGACGTAGAGCGGCGTGTCCTCAAAGTTGACCATGTTCATGGAGACCTGCGCAATGCCGCGATCCTCCAGCATGAAGCCCATGGCCTTGCAGCTGCGGAAGCCGCCGGAGGAGCCGCGGATGACCGCCGCGATCTTCTTCGCGATCGACACGTCGGAGGTGGCGAGGTTGCAGTTGAAGGCGATCAGCGGCATGCGCGCGCCGATGGCGGTGATGCCGGCGGTGGGGTGGATCTTGCGCTCGCCGTAGTCGGGCGCCCAGTCCGGCTCAAGGAGCTTTTCGGGCATGCCCTCGAACTCGCCCTTGCGGCAGGCGGCGAGGTTGCGGCGCTCGGGACGGCTCGCGCTGTCCTCATACAGGAAGGAGGGAACCTTCAGTTCGTCCCAGATGCGCTGGGCGACGCGCTTGGACATCTCGACGCACTCCTCGACGGTCACGTCCATCTGCGGGACGAAGGGGATGACGTCGGTTGCGCCCATGCGCTTGTGCTCGCCCTTGTGGTGATTCATGTCGATGCGCTCGGTCGCGACCTTTGTCAGGCGGAACGTGACCTCCTCGATGGCCGCGGGGGAGCCGACGAGGGTGAAGACGCAGCGGTTGTGGTTGCCGTCGGTCTGCGCGTCGAAGAGCGTGCAGCCGGGGACGCTGTTTGCGGTCTCGACAAGGGCGTTATAGGTCGCCTCGTCCTTTTCTTTGCTGCAGCTGAAGTTGGGGATACATTCCACGAGCTTTGCCATGGCGGGTGCCTCCTTGTTAAATTGATGATGTGTACATTATAGCGCGCTTTCGCGAGGGGAGTAAACGCGTTTGATTTGATATTTCCAAAGGGGCGCTTTTGTTTTTTTAGTCTTCCTATGAAAAAAAGAAATAAAGCAAGGTTAGAAAGAACTTGTAAAATGAGGAGGGAGATGCTAAAATTATTTGTAAAATATGTATAATTCTGCGTGCCAAACGCGGGAGGCGGAGGAGCGTTATGTACGAAAGCAAAATGAAGTCCGAGGAAACCGACCACCTCTTCCGGGCGATCCTGTCGCTTAAGGACGAAGAGGAGTGCTATCGCTTTTTTGACGATCTTTGCACCTACAGCGAGATCCAGGCCATGTCCCAGCGGTTCCATGTGGCCGAAGAGCTGTTTGAGGGCAAGACCTTTTCGCAGATCTCCAGCAAGATCGGCGTGTCGTCCACCACGATCACCCGCGTCAATCGCTGCCTCGGCTACGGCGCCGACGGCTATAAGACCGTGCTGGAGCGCAGGCGCGGCGAAAAGAAATAACGCAAACGGCAGGGAAAAGGCCGCTTCCGACGGGAAGCGGCCTTTGCTTTTATGCCTCTACGATAGATGGGACGTCCTTCTGCTGACGGACAAAGTCGGCAATGCGCTCTGCCGCCTGCGCTGCCGTGAGCTTCTCCTGCTCGCCGGTCCTCATGTTTTTGCAGGTCACGACGCCGGCGGCGGCCTCGTCCTCGCCGAGAATGAGGACAAAGGGCACGCCCAGCTTGTCCGCGTAGCTCATCTTCGCCTTGAACTTCTTCGCCTCGGTGTAGAGCTGTGTGCGCAGACCGTGCTCGCGCAGCGCGGTGGCGAGCGCGACGGCGGGGGAGAGATCCTCCGTCATCGGCAGGATCAGCGCGTCGGCGGGCGCCGTGGGCGTTTCGGCGTTGAGCATGCCCTGCTCGCCGAGCACGTAGAACAGCCGCGTCAGGCCGATGGAGATGCCGACGCCCGGCAGCGGGCGGTCGGTATAATACTCCGCGAGGTTTTCGTACCGCCCGCCGGAGCAGACCGAGCCGATCTCCGGATGATCGAGCAGCGTCGTCTCGTACACGGTGCCGGTGTAGTAGTCGAGACCGCGGGCGATGGTGAGATCCACCGCGAAGTTTGCCTGCGGTACGCCGAAGCCGCCGAGGTACTTCGTCACGGTCGTAAGCTCGTCCAGACCTTCGTCAAACAGCGCGTGCTTGCCGCGATAGCCGGCCAGCGCCGCCAAAACCTCTTCGTTCGTGCCGTGGATGCCGGTGAAGCGCAGGATCTCGTCCGCCTGCTCCGCGGTGAGCGCGAGGTCGTCGGTCAGGATGGCGCGCACGCCGTCCGCGCCGATCTTCTCCAGCTTGTCCACCGTGCGCATGATGTCGCCGGACTTCTCCGCAAGACCCAGCATGGCGTAGAAGCCGTTCAAAATCTTGCGGTTGTTGATGCGGATCTGGAAGCGCTTGAGCCCCAGACGCGAGAACACGGTGAAGATGATCGCGGGGATCTCCGCGTCGTTGGTGATGTCCAGCTGACCGTCGCCGATCACGTCGATATCCGCCTGATAGAACTCGCGGAAGCGGCCGCGCTGCGCGCGCTCGCCGCGGTAGACCTTGCCGATCTGGTAGCGCTTGAACGGGAAGGCGAGGTCGTTATAATGCAGCGCGACGTACTTTGCCAGCGGCACCGTGAGGTCGAAACGCAGGCTCAGATCGCTGTCGCCCTTGGTGAAGCGATAGATCTGCTTCTCCGTTTCGCCGCCGCCCTTGGCCAGGAGGATCTCACTGGCCTCGATCAGCGGGGTGTCCAGCGGCGTGAAGCCGTACAAAGCATACGACGAGCGTATGATCTCCATGATCCGCTCCATCTGCAGCTGCGGCCCCGGCAGCAGCTCCATGAAGCCGGACAGCGTGCGCGCCTTGATCTTTTCCATAGAAATCCCTCCAAAAGCTTGTTAAAAGGTATTTTACGCACTTGCCGTGAAATTGTCAAGCGATACGTTGCATTAGCACAATAACACGGTAAATCGATAACGCAAAACTGTAATAATTGCATATAATACAAAAAATTTTTTCGGAAACTGCAAATTTTTTGTTGAAATTAACGGACGGTTGTGCTATAGTACTCTTGCGAAGACCGGTGCGGTTACCGTACCGACGCTCCGCCGAAACGGGAAAGTGTGTGAGAGCCGTTTGCCCAAACGGTTTTCCCGTGAGACGGAAAAGAAAAAAGGAGAGAGAGGTTATTTTTCTATGGCTAGTGAAAAGAAAGTAAGACTCCCGAACGTATTTGAGGCGCTGCTGCCCATCATCGTGATGGCGGGCCTCATGATCTACGGCCTGACCAAGGGCGACTATGTGGACGCTCACATGCCCTTGATCGTTGCCATGTGCGTTGCCTGCGCCATCGGCGGGCTGTGTGGACACAGCTTCTCCGATATGGTCGCCGGTATGCTCGAGCGCCTGTACAACACGCTCGAAGCGCTGCTGATCCTCATGACGGTCGGTCTTCTGATTTCGTCCTTCATGATGTCCGGCACCATCCCCGCTCTGATTTATTACGGCCTGAATCTTCTGACCCCGAAGCTGTTCCTGCCGGTCGGCTGCTGCCTGTGCGCGATCGTCGGCCTGGCGTGCGGCTCCTCCTGGACCGCCACCGCCACCATCGGTATTGCGATGCTCGGCGTGGGCGCCGGCCTCGGCATCAACCCCGCCATGACCGCCGGTATGATCATCTCCGGCGCGTACGTCGGCGATAAGTTCTCCCCGCTGTCCGACACCACCAACCTCGCCGCGGGCGTTTCCAACACCGGCCTGTTCGACCACGTCAACGCGATGGTCTCCACCACCGGCCCGACTTTCCTGCTGGCGATCATCCTCTACACGATCCTCGGCCTGAACGTCGACGTCTCCAACTATGATCCCGAGCTCGCCAAGGGCATTCAGGCGGCGATGCAGCAGGTCTGCCACATCAACGTCGCGCTGCTCATCCCGATCTTGGTCATTATCGTGGTCTGCGTCCTGAAGGTGCCCGGCCTCATCGGCATCATGATCTCCGTTGCCACCGGCGTCATCTTTGCGCTGATTTTCCAGCGTGACATGGGCTATGGCCTCAGCGACATCTTCGATATTCTGCACTATGGTCCCTGGCTCGAGGCCGAGGCCGGCGGCGCTGTCACTGAAGAAGCGGCGGAGCTGGTCAACCAGCTGCTTGCCAAGGGCGGCATGGACAACACCATGTGGACCATCAACCTGGTCATTCTGGCGGTCGCCTACGGCGGCGCGCTGGAGCGCGCGGGCTGCGTCGAAGCTCTGTTCGGCGGCCTGAAGCACAAGATCAAGACCGTTTGGCAGCTTGTTCTCGCCACCATGGTCACCTCCATTTTCTGCGACGCTGCGATGGGCGACCAGTTCCTCGGCATCAGCGTTCCCGCCCCGCTGTACATGGATAAGTACGACGAGATGGGCCTCGCGCGCAACATGCTCTCCCGTACCCTTGAAGACGCCGGTACCCTCTGGGCGGTCATGTTCCCCTGGACCGGCTGCGGCGCGTATCAGATGGGCGTTCTGGGCATCCACCCGTTCGTCTATTTCCCGTTCGCGTTCGTCAACCTGCTCAACCCGATCTATGCGTTCATCACCGCGTTCCTCGGCCGCAACATCTTCTGGGCTGACGGTGCTTACACCAACCTGTTCGGCAAGACCGTGAAGAAGACTCCTGCCGCCTGCCCGGCTGAGGCGCACGAGTATGCCTGCAAGCAGCTCGAGGCGATGCGTGCCGCCGGCAAGGCTCCCAAGCCCCAGGCTTGATTTCTCAGCCGATCTGTGATACTACATAAGGCGAGGGGCTCGTCCCCTCGCCTTATCCATGAAAAAGGAGAAACGCCATGCGCCGTACCGTACTGCCGTGGGAATCCGTTCCCGGCCCCAAATATTCCGCCGTTGACACGCTCAAACGGAACAACCGCATCAAATACGGCGGCTGGTTCGTGGTCGCCGTGCTGTTTTTGGGCGGCGCGCTGACGCGGTGGAAGATTGCCCTCGTTTTCGCCGTACTCTACGCGCTGGCACTGCTGATGGAGAAATATGTCACGGTGACGGAGCGCGGGCTGGAGATCTACCATCAGATGCAGATCACCACGAACTACGAGCGCTGGGACTGGAAGGATCTCTACGCCGTGACGCATGAGCCGGACCCTGCCGGCAGCGGCCGTATGATCCTCTATTTCACGAAGGGCGACCGCACCAAGCGCAACTATTTCACCAACGAGGACGCCAAGGAGATCCTGAAGCTGGCGAAGAAGCAGAATCCGGAGATCCGGATCTACGACGGCAAAGAGACACGCAACAAGGCGGAAGCGATCAGAAACAGGAGAAAAACAAGGAAATGAACCGTCGGCAGCCTGCCCTTTGGGACGGGCTGCTTTTTCTTTCGATCAGCACTTTACCACACTACCGCGATGACATTATAATGCACAAAAAATGGACTTTTTACAAAAAGAAATATGTTGACAATGACCAAAGATGTGTTATGATAGAGGCAGCCATAAGGCTGTTTCGGCCTCGTTGGTGCATCGGATGGCTGCGGCGTCCGCTTTGGGCAAGCGGAGCAGCAAAAACCGCATTCCGTCCGGCTTCTCACACGTCACAGCGGTCGATTGCCGGTGCGGCGCTTTTTTGCGCCCTGCGGCACGGATGAAAAAAAGTGAGGTAGAGAATTATGATCATGAATCCTTCCGCGATCAAAGAGATCGTAATGGATGGCCATAGCCTGACGCTGGAAAGCTTTGTGGCCGTCGCGCGTTTCGGCGCCAAGGTCAAGCTGGCGGACAGCGCCCTCGAGGCGATGAAGAAGTCCCGCGCGCTGGCGGACAAGATCGCTGCCGAGGGCCGCGTGGCCTACGGCATCACCACCGGCTTCGGCGAGTTCCAGAAGGTCGCCGTCCCCAAGGAGATGTCCAACCAGCTGTCCACGAACCTGATCCTCAGCCACTGCACCGCCGCCGGCGATCCCTACGCCGACGAGATCGTGCGCGGCATGATGCTCCTGCGCGCCAACGCGCTGAGCGTGGGCGTGTCCGGCGTGCGTCCGCTGCTCGTTGAGATGCTCATCGAGATGCTCAACAAGGGCGTGACTCCGATCGTCCCCGAAAAGGGCTCGCTGGGCTCCTCCGGCGATCTGGCGCCGCTGGCGCACATGACGCTGCCGATGCTCGGCAAGGGCGAGGCCATGTATGAGGGCGTTCGCATGAGCGGCGCCGAGGCCATGGCCAAGGCCGGCATCGAGACGCTGGATACCCTCGTATCCAAGGAAGGCCTCGGCATGACGAACGGCACCTGCGCGATGACCTCCGTCGGCGCGCTGGCGCTGTACGACACCATCTGCGCCGCGCAGCTCGGCGATGTGATCGCGTCCCTGAGCTTCGAGGGCCTGACCGCGCTGCGCAAGGCCTTTGATCCCCGCGTCCATGAGGTCCGCGGCCAGAAGGGCCAGATCCTCGTCGCCGCCAACATGCGCAAGCTCCTCGACGGCTCCGAGATCCTGGACAACTGCAAGAAAAAGCACGAGCGCGTGCAGGACGCCTATGCCATTCGCTGCGTCCCGCAGCTGCACGGCGCCTGCCGTGACGCGCTGGAGTTCGTCAAGGAGAAGGTCGAGATCGAGCTCAACGCCGTCACCGACAACCCGCTGCTGTTCCTGGATGACGAGAAGGTCATCTCCGGCGGCAACTTCCACGGCGAGCCCATGGCGCTGCCGTTTGACTTCCTCGGCATCGCCGCTTCCGAGCTGGCGAACGCGTCCGAGCGCCGTATCGAGCGCATGGTCAACCCGGCGCTGTCCAACGGCCTGACGCCGTTTTTGACCGTCAAGCCCGGCGTCAACTCCGGCTTCATGATCGTGCAGTACGCCGCGGCGTCCATGGTCAGCGAGAACAAGGTCTACGCGCACCCCGCGTCCGTCGACTCCATCCCGTCCTCCGCGAACCAGGAGGATATCGTCTCCATGGGTACGACCGCCGCGCGCAAGGCCCGCATGATCGTGCGCAACACGCAGGATGTGCTGGCCGACGAGCTGATGACCGCCTGCCAGGCGATCGACGTGCGCCGCCGCATCAACACCCACGGCCAGGGCATCACCCCGCTGCACGAGGCGCTGTATCAGCACGTGCGCGAGAAGGTCGAATTCTACAAGATCGACCGCGAGATCTGGCCCGACATCCGCGCCTGTGAAGAGATGATCCGCTCCGGCGAGCTGCTGGAGATCGTCAAGAAGTTCATCCCAGACTTTGAATGATACTACGAGGAAAGAGAGGACACCTGTATGACCGATCTTGCAAATGAGGCCATGACCATCAAGCTGGACTACGAGCTGCCCGAGTATCCGAAAATGGAAGCGGGCTACCGCCGCGCGCCGCGCCGCGAGTCCCACTTGAGCGAGGCCGACAAGGCGCTGGCGATCAAAAACGCGCTGCGCTACATCCACCCCGACCATCACGCCAAGATGGCCAAGGAGTTCGCACAGGAGTTGGAGGAGCACGGCCGCATCTACGGCTACCGCTTCCGTCCCGAGGGCAAGCTCTACGGCAAGCCCATCGACGAGTACAAGGGCAAGTGCATCGAGGGCCGCGCGATCCAGGTCATGATCGACAACAACCTCGACTTTGACGTGGCGCTGTACCCCTACGAGCTGGTCACCTACGGCGAGACCGGTCAGGTCTGCCAGAACTGGATGCAGTACCGCCTCATCAAGAAGTACCTCGAGGAGCTGACCGACGAGCAGACGCTGGTGGTCATGTCCGGTCATCCGCTGGGCCTGTTCCACTCCCACAAGCTGGCGCCGCGCGTGATCATCTCCAACGGTCTGATGGTCGGCACGTTTGACGATCAGGAGAACTTCAACCGCGCCGCGGCGCTCGGCGTCGCGAACTACGGTCAGATGACCGCCGGCGGCTGGATGTACATCGGGCCGCAGGGCATCGTCCACGGCACGTTCAACACGCTGCTGAACGCGGGCCGCCTGAAGCTGGGCATCGCGCAGGACAAGGACCTCGCGGGCAAGCTGTTCGTCTCCGCGGGCTTAGGCGGCATGAGCGGCGCGCAGGGCAAGGCGGCGGAGATCGCCGGCGCCGCGTCCATCATCGCCGAAGTCGACGACTCCCGCATCGACACCCGCTACACGCAGGGCTGGGTCAGCCACCGCACCGACAGCCTCGAGGAGGCGGTCAAGATCGCGACCGAGCACCAGAAGGCGGGCAAGCCCTGCGCCGTCGCCTATCTCGGCAACATCGTCGATCTGCTCGAATACCTCTATGAGAAGAACGTCCACGTCGATCTCATGAGCGACCAGACCTCCTGCCACGTCCCCTATGACGGCGGCTACTGCCCGCAGGGCCTCACCTTCGAGCAGCGCACCGAGATGCTCGACAAGGATCCCGAGGGCTTCCGCAAGCTCGTCGACAAGACGCTGCAGCATCACTATGAGATGATCTGCAAGTTCCACGAGCGCGGCACCTACTTCTTCGACTACGGCAACAGCTTCCTCAAGGCCGTGTACGACACGGGCGTGAAGAGCATCTGCAAGAACGGCGAAAACGACCTCGACGGCTTCATTTTCCCGTCCTACGTCGAAGACATCCTGGGACCCTGCCTGTTCGACTTCGGCTACGGCCCGTTCCGCTGGTGCTGCCTGAGCCGCAACCCGGAGGATCTGCACAAGACCGACATGGCGGCCGCGGAGTACATCAAGGAGCACAACCGCCGCTATCAGGACTACGACAACTACGTCTGGGTCCGCGACGCGGAGAAGAACAAGCTGGTCGTCGGCACCCAGTGCCGCATCCTGTATCAGGACGCCATGGGCCGCATGAACCTCGCCCTCAAGTTCAACGAGATGGTGAGAAACGGCGAGATCGGGCCGGTCATCCTCGGCCGCGACCATCACGACACCGGCGGCACCGACGCGCCGTTCCGTGAGACCTCCAACATCAAGGACGGCTCCAACATCATGGCGGAGATGGCGACGCAGTGCTACGCGGGCAACGCCGCGCGCGGCATGAGCTACATCGCGCTGCACAACGGCGGCGGCACCGGCATCGGCCGCGCCATCAACGGCGGCTTCGGCATGGTGCTCGACGGCTCCGAGCGCGTGGACACCATCCTGAAGATGGCGATGCCCTGGGATACCATGATCGGCGTCTCCCGCCGCAGCTGGGCGCGCAACGAGAACGCCATGACCACCGTGGCCGAGTACAACAAGATGTACGAGGGCAAGGATCACATCACCATGCCGTACCTCGCGGATGACAAGCTCGTCGAGGACGCGCTCAAGAGCGTGGAAGGCTAAGATAACCCAAAGGGAGAGGGGCACGCCCCTCTCCCTTGAAAGGATAAGACGTATGAAAAAAGTGTTGATCCAAAACATCGGCATGCTGGCGACGCCCAAGGGCAAGGCCGCGCACCGCGGCGAGGAGCAGGGGAAGATCGAAGTGCTTCGCGACGCATGGGTGCTCATCGAGGACGGCGTGATCGCCGCCGTCGGCACCGGCAAGCCGGAGGGCGCGGACGGCGCGGAGATCCTCGACGCGGGCGGCAATCTGGTCACGCCGGGTCTGGTGGACGCGCACACGCACCTCATCTTCGGCGGCTGGCGGCAGAACGAGCTGGGGCTCAAGCTGCACGGCGCGAGCTATCTGGACATTCAGAACGCCGGCGGCGGGATCCAGTCCACCACCAACGCCACCCGCACCGCCACCGAGGAGGAGCTGGCGGCGAAGGCGGAGGACGCGCTCAACGAGATGCTGCGCTTCGGCACCACCACCTGCGAAGCCAAGAGCGGCTACGGTCTTGCGACCGAGCATGAGCTCAAAGAGCTGCGCGTGATTCGCGACCTGAACGAGCGCCACCCCATCGACCTCGTCGCGACCTTCATGGGCGCGCATCTGGTGCCCGCGGAGTACAAACAGAACCGCGACGAGTATGTCCGCCTCGTGTGCGAGGAGATGATGCCGCTCGTGAAGGAGCAGGGCATTGCCAAGTTCTGTGACGTGTTCTGCGAAGCGGACACCTTCACGGCGGAGGAGTCCCGCCGCATCCTCGAAGCGGGCCTCAAGTACGGTCTGCGCCCGAAGATCCACGCCGACGAGATCGAAGCCATCGGCGGCAGCGTGCTCGCCGGCGAGATCGGCGCGATCTCCGCGGAGCACCTGATCGTCTGCCCGCCGGAGGGCATTGCGAGCATGGCGAAGGGCGGCGTCATCGCGTGCCTGCTGCCCGCGACGAGCTTCAATCTCGGCGCGGTGTTTGCGCCCGCGCGCGATATGGTCAAGGCGGGCGTTCCCGTCGCCATGGCGACGGACTTCAACCCCGGCTCCTGCCCGTGCCTCAATATGCAGTTTGTCATCAACCTCGGCTGCCTCAAGTACAAGCTGACGCCCGAGGAGGTGCTCACCGCGGTGACGCTCAACGGCGCCGCCGCCATCGACATGGCGGACAAGGTCGGCTCTGTGGAAGCCGGCAAGCAGGGTGATCTCGTGATCTGGAACGCGCCGGATCTGGACTACATCTGCTACCGCGTGGGCAGCAATCTTGTGAAAACCGTTGTGAAAAAGGGCGTTGTGGTGTAATTCCGGAAAGGCATACCCTGTGGATAGGACAGACTATAAAATTTTGAATCTTTTGCAGGAGGACTGCCGCATGACCCTGCGCGCCATCGGCGAGCAGGTCGGGCTGACGCCTCCCGCGGTGGCAGAGCGCATCCGCAAGCTGGAGGAGGAGGGGATCATCCGCTCCTACCGCATCAGCGTAGATCGGACGCGCCTTGACTGCGGCATCACCGGATTTATCATGGTGGCGCCGGAGCCGGACAAATACGCGGCGTTCTGCGCGTTCTGCGAGCAGAGGCCGGAGATCACGGAGCACTATCACGTGATCGGGCACTACAACGCCATGCTCCGCTTTGCGGTGCGGGACACCAACGCGCTGGACGAGCTGCTCTCGCAGATCAAACAGTACGGCGACTCCCGCACGTCGGTGGAGCTGAAAACGTTCTTTGCCTCAAAGGAACTGCCGCTCCCATAGCAGCGAACAGCGGTCCGGCGCCTGCGGATCGCTTTCGTTTTTAAAGCGCTGTAGGCTTTTGCTTTCTCAAAAAAAGCCCTAGGGCAAAATGAAAAAAAGAAAGTCATTTACAAATTTTGCGGCTGTGGTTACAATACGGACAGAACACGCAAACAAACCAAAATAACGGAGGAGATACGCATGGGCATCAAGACTGATATCGAAATCGCGCAGGAGTGCGAAAAGCGTAAAATTACGGAGATCGCGGCCAAGGCCGGTATCGACGAGAAGTATCTCGAACAGTACGGCAACTACAAGGCCAAGGTCGATTACAAGCTGCTCAAGGATCTGGAGAGCAAGCCCAACGGCAAGCTGATCCTCGTCACCGCCATTACCCCGACTCCCGCGGGCGAGGGCAAGACCACCACGTCCGTCGGCCTCGCCGACGGTCTGCGCGCGATCGGCAAGAAGTCCATCGTCGCCCTGCGTGAGCCCTCCCTCGGCCCCGTGTTCGGCGTCAAGGGCGGCGCTGCCGGCGGCGGCTACGCGCAGGTTGTCCCGATGGAGGACATCAACCTCCACTTCACCGGCGACTTCCACGCCATCGGCGCGGCGAACAACCTGCTCGCCGCCATGCTGGACAACCACATTCAGCAGGGCAACGTTCTCGGCATCGACCCGAAGAGCATCACCTGGAAGCGCGCGGTGGATATGAACGACCGCCAGCTTCGCCACATCGTCGACGGTCTCGGCGGCCGCGTGCAGGGCGTGCCCCGCGAGGACGGCTTTGAGATCACCGTGGCCTCCGAGGTCATGGCGGCGCTGTGCCTTGCTTCCAGCATCACCGACCTCAAGGAGCGCCTCGGCCGCATGATCGTCGGCTACAGCTATACCGGCGCACCGATCACGGCTCACGACCTCAAGGCGGAGGGCGCGATGGCGGCGCTGCTCAAGGACGCTGTCAAGCCCAACCTCGTCCAGACGCTCGAGGGCACGCCCGCGTTCATCCACGGCGGCCCGTTCGCGAACATCGCCCACGGCTGCAACAGCGTGATGGCGACCCGCATGGCGCTCAAGCTCAGCGACTACACCGTGACGGAAGCCGGCTTTGCCGCCGACCTCGGTGCGGAGAAGTTCATCGACATCAAGTGCCGTATGTCCGGCCTGCGTCCGTCCGCGGTGGTCATCGTCGCGACGGTGCGCGCGCTCAAGTATCACGGCGGCGTGCCCAAGGCGGAGCTCAACGGCGAGAACCTCGAAGCCCTCGAAAAGGGCCTGCCCAACCTGCTCCAGCACGTCTCCAACGTCAA
>Ga0256407_10001020_pt1 | contig 62300 bp, 67 predicted proteins | sample RumenRJG_04DNA_FD_193489 | JGI IMG/M metagenome (GOLD analysis project Ga0256407, IMG submission 193489) | Bovine rumen microbial communities from Lethbridge, Alberta, Canada - RJG_04 | ecosystem: Host-associated > Mammals > Digestive system > Stomach > Rumen | place: Canada: Alberta... | reverse complement strand
TACAGCGTGTTATACATGTGCTGTCCCATCTGTTTATCTCTCCTATCTGGTTATTCATTAAAACCTCTGATCATGTGAACATGGGTGGGTGATCCGAAGACCACCCACCCAGCTCATATCACTGTAACAGATACCAGTCGTTCTTGTTGAGCTTGAACAGCTTCGTGGGCGTCGTCACAGACGTCCCAACGCGGAACTTCTGGGCGGCAAGGTTATCCATGGCGAACTCAACCATCTTGTCGATGGTGATGACACCCTTGCGATGGTTCACCTTATCCTTACCCATGGCGAAGACCTCGATGCTGCTGGATCCGTCATTCCCGGTTCCGACTCCGATGGCTCCGTCAACCCGCTTGCCGTTCAGGGTCACGATGTTGTTACCCCGCTTACTGAACGCCAGATACTGGACATCCATCAGCTTGGCATAGCCGGACTCACCGTAGACCATGAGGTATCCGGCCTCTCCATCCACGAAGGTACCACCGGTGATGTTGATGCCACCCTTGGCGTTCTTCACCATGCGGTTGCCGGCGCTTGCCCGCTTGTAGCGCGGGAAGTCCACGACCCGCAGGTAGAACAGCTTATCGTCGGACGTAAGGCAAATCAGTGATTCAGGATCATAGTTCGACTTGATCGGGATCACCGTTGTTAACGTATCACCCTCGTTGAGGGTCATGACACGGCCCTTGGCCCTGGTGACCTCGGACAGATCCATGATCTTACCATAGCCCTGGTTGGACACCAGGATCACGGAGTCATAGTCCTTGCCAGGATCCGCCAGCATGATGTTGGTTGTGCCAAGCACACCAACCGTGGCCATGGAGATTCCGTGGTCGTTGGGTGAGAACGCATAGCCCGTCAGGTTCCGGACGGATCCGGACTTGTCGAACACCAGCACCGGATCACTGTTGCGGAGCTTGAGCATCCGATAGGTGGAATCTAGACGGGCGCCATCCACCATGGTGAAATCGTTGAGGTCCTCGGTGCAGAAGTACATGTTCTCGTTGTAGAACAGGTACTTGTAGCGGTTCGGATCTGCCACGTCGGTGCTCTTCAGGTTCTTCAGCTTGGCCATTCTGGGCTTGCCATACTTCTGAAGACCCTCCTTGAGCTCCTCACGGACCGCATCCTTGATGGCACCCTCGCTGACCAGAAGCTTGCGATAGTGCTTATAGTCGTCGATGGCGGCCTGGCGCTTGGCCAACGTATCCTTGACGTCCAGCTTCTGAAGACCGGACAGCTTGTAGTTCAGGATGCACTTGGCCTGGAAGTCAGTCAGATCGAAGGTCTTGCGGAGCTTCGGGATCGACTCGTCGGGACCGCTGGACGACCGGATGATGTTGATCGCCTTATCCTGGTTCTCCTTGGACCCGGCCAACATGCCAAGCGCCTCGTACATGGCCTTGTCGCGGGCAGCCTTCAGCACCAGCTGGGTATAGTAGCGGCGCTTTTGATCGTAGCGCTGGTTGATCCACATGAGAAGGATCTCACGGGGAGTCCGCGTGTCAGGCTTGTTCTCGAAGATCAGGTTGTAGGTGACGCCGATGGTCTTGGCCAGGCTCGTCGACTTGAACAGCTTCTCGGCCAGCGCGTTCGGATCGTAGCCGTGTTCGTATTCGATGATGATCTTGATACCACCGTCGCTCTCGTCATCGGCGATGACCTCGACGTTCAGGATCTCCGGGAACCGGTCATTGGATCTGCCCGGTGCACGTTTGGCCTTGCTGTCCCTCTCGGCCTTCTTGATGTCACGGATCTCCTTCTCGACCTGGTCGCCGGTGACGCCCAGCGGCAGTGCCGTGAAGACGATGGTGTACTTGTTTTCGATGCGAGCTCCGTTGCGACGCTGGTCCGTCTCAACGTAGTAGGGCGCACGCATCTTGACCTGGAAGTTGGCCTGGTCGAAGCAACCCTTCAGTTCACCCTTGTTCACGATGTCGACGGGGACCGGTGCATCCGGATAGATATCGATCTTCGCGTTCGGGTTATCCATCAGGGTCAGGGTTGCCTTGAAGAGTTCGGTCGAGTTAAATGCCCCGAGCCAGGACATGGCGCCCTTGCCGATGCCCAGGTTCCACTGCATCAGGATGTTCGGATACCTGGACGTCAGATAGATCGGTTCCTTGTCGTGGAAGTTGTAGGAGTCCTTCTCGTCGTAGAGCGGACGCCTCGGACCGATCTCGCTGAAGAAGCAGTCCATGGCATAGTTGGTCAGGGCACAGTCCGCGTATCGAGCAGCGGCCGGCTCCAGATCCTGCATGTTACCATAGTTGGACAGTTCCTGGATATAGGGCAACATGGTGGATCTATGGCGACCCAGACGGAAGATGGTGGATGCGGGCGATGCGTCGCCGTGGGGATACACCATCTCGATCATGGCACCGACCACCGATGCGACCTTCGCGGTCTTTCTTCCATAGTAGCCCTTCTTGTGCATCACGTACAGCACGCGGCGTTCCACCGACTTCAGGCCGTCCTCACACCAGGGGATGGATCGACCGACGTTCATGTTCGCCGCATGGATGATGCCCTTGTTGAACGAGTAGTCACCGATCTCGATGATCGACCCGTCAACGATGTTGTCGGATCCGTAGATGTCAACCATGTTGTACAGGAACACGTCCGAATCCTTTGGTATCTTGAAGAGCGTCGTGCGACGCTCCTCGAGATACTTCATGAAGGGTCCATTGACCTTAGGCTTCAGTCTCAGAAACCCCTCCTCGTCACGGTACTTCTTATCGCTTGCCATTGGTTCCTCCTTTGGCGCCGCTTCGCTTCGCCTTCAGCTCTTCGTAGTTCTTGCGCGCCTTCTTCAACGTGTTCACGGCCGTCGGGAACGCCATGTCCAGATCCATCTCCTCGTTGATGGACAGCTGGCCGCGGCATTTCGGACAGATCGGCGTACAGGTTGCCAGATCCATTCCCATGGTCTGGGTCAGCGGATTATTGATCTCGAAGAGCATGTCCTCGGGCGCCAGCTTCAGCTCCGTGTAGCAGCGCGGGCACTTTGACATGGTCATGTCAACGAAGCTCTGGTAGGCATGGGCCTCCTTGTCGTCACTGACCCGGAAGACAGATTTCATGACGCCGTTCTCGTTGACGTTTCTTACAAGTCCCATTGGTGTTACCTCCTTCTCGTAGTATCAGGTATCAAGATCCAGATTGTCGATTGCCCACATGGTCAGGAGCTTCTTGCGTGCCTCCGCAAACTCCTGCTTGGAGCTCATGATGATCGAGATCTTGCGCATGGTGGTCTCATAGTTCGATCCACCCTTGAAGGTGACGGCCACCCGGCTATCGGGGTTCGTACAGAGTTCCTTCAGTTCCTTGGGCTTCAGCTCGCCCAGTCCCTTGAACCTCTCCACGCCGTCCGGAACATACTCGCGGAACAGATGCATGACCTCGTACAGGGTCTTGCCCTTCTTGCCGTTGATCATATACACATCGATCACGTTGTTCTCGGCCTGGATCGCCTTGAACCGCTTTACATGTTTGTCAAAGTGCTCATCAAGCATTACGTTGATGTTGTCACCGCCGGGAATATCGCCGTCGATGATGATATAGCCGTCTTCCTTGAGCACCTTAACCTGGTCATAACGCTTCATCGCCTTGGACCAATAGGCCTGGGTTTGGGACTTCGTGTCACCATGGTACTTCCAGGCGATATACTCCATGACGATCGGGTCACAGCAGTAGCGATTCGCCAGCATCTCCAGCCTCGTATCATAGTCGAAGTTACGCTCCAGGAACTCATAGAGCTCCTTCTTGCTGAACTCCTTGCCATTGATGCCGACGGTGTTCTCCTTGATGAACCGCTTCATCACCAGATCGAAGAACTCGCGCTTTGACTTCAGGAACTGTTTCTTGTGCTCCTTGCCCGGCAGCGGGAACGAGTACGCCGGCGGCAGAATCCTCTTGACGCGACCCGCATCCACGATGGGCTTACAGTGCTTGTACATGAGACACATGAACCCGATCCAGATACTGTCGCCATCGACGTCCGCATCGGTGAGACCCACGATATCCATCATGCACTTGTCCGGGTCACACTTCTTACCGGGCGTGATGTTGGCAATGTCGCACACGTCGTTAAACGTCGTGACCGCTCTGCTGATGGTCTCACTGTCCGCATCGAACGTGTTTTTGGTCTTCTTGATCGGATAGATCGCCTGGTTATACGGATCACGGGCATTTGCTACTAGACCCGCGGCGCTTTTGCCTTCGACGAGCAAAACCTCCGGCCTTGTTGTCTTCAGGTTATAGACTATAGGCTTATACTCCTGGGGTCTATCCTTGGAGAACGCATTGTCCATGTCCTTCTTACGAACCTTCTTGGACGCGACGCGGCCCTTGGTGACACGTTTCACAAAGTCGATCATCGGATTGACCTTTCCGGGTTTCGCCTTCACCAACATGTCATAGACAGCATCACGAACCGCCGCCTTGGCCTCCTGGTTGGTGAGCCTGGACTTAAACTGTGCCGAGAAGATCGGTTTGGAAAGCTTTACGCTGATTACGCCACAGAGACCGGCAGTGATGTCACTCGGCGTAATCGGGGTTGCTTCCTGATCCTTCTTGGACATCTTCGGAATGACAACTTCTTTGAAATACTTCACGAATCCGTCCTTAAGTCCCTGCACATGCATACCACCGTCATAGGTCTTAATGGAGTTTGCATACGACACGATCATCGCGTCGGTGTCGGCATCGAGCGCCTGCTCCGAATATGCAAATGCGCCATCCACGATAACCTTAACGGGTACGATCTCCTCGTCCGTGAAGTTTCTGAGCACGGAGACTTTACGCTCATCATGGACCTCTACTATATCGGTCTCAGGTTTACATTTCTTCGCCAGATCAACAAGGGTGTTGCCCTCATAGGTTACACTCTTAACCTCTTTTCCATTATGAAGTTGGATGAAGGTTAACTTCAGATCGGGGAAACAGTAGGATTTCTCATGGAGCCTTTCCTGCAGGTCCTTCGGGTCAACCTCATCAACCCTGATGAAGTCGGTATCCAACGTAAACCTGGTAATGGTTCCATGATCCTTTGATTTGCCCTTCTTCGTATCCTTCAGCATACCATCTTCGAAGATATAGGTAAGAAACTTACCCTCACGCATCGACGTCACTTCGAGATGCTTGGACAGGAACGTTCCGAGCTTTGCACCGAATCCGAACGAACCGCCTGAATAAGTGTATGCTGTGGATTCGTCATTATCGAATTTACCGGACGTTGATAACACCGTATATGCGTCCAGTAACGACCCATGAGGAATACCGGAACCGTCGTCAATGATCGTTAGCTCATATGTCGCATCATCGAACATCAGAGTTACCGATTTTCCGATAGAGTCGACCGTAGATACTTCGTCAACACCATTGTCTACATACTCGTAAGCTATGTGGATAGCACCGCTCGGACCAAGGTCGTTGACGTATAGTGTCGGGCGTTTTCGTACCCTATCCCTATCGCTTTTGATTGAGACTATGTCTTTTTCAGTATATTGTCTTGCCACGTGATAACCTCCTCTAGCAAGTTTTACGTTTTCGATGGAATCTATACCCCTTTCTTTGTTCTTATCATAATCATAAATCCATCCGGATCCCTGTAGTTCCCGGACCCGTCTCGATAGGTTCCCGGGTGACTCTGGGCATAGGCCAGGGCTCCGTCGGACCATGACGTTGCACATCCACAGCTCTTTCGTAGGTGGGACACCAGTTCATTGGCCGTCACCACCAGCTCGTTGCCGCAGTCGCATCTAACACGATAGTATCGTATCGTGACGATCCGTGCCGCAAGGTGTGGAACCGTCTGGTAGCCGTTCTTTGCCGCATAGCGTTTCACGGCATGGTCCGGTGCTATGATCGACAATCGACCAAACCGCATGCCAGCTCCATTCCGCTGGATTGCCGCAATGTTTTCCGGCAGTTTCTCCCGTTGACGGGTACTGACCCTGCCTTCCCTCATCATCAGACGTTCCTTGGCGGTTGGAAGCCGAAGTGTCTTCAGGTCCAGACCCTGGCGGGTTAATTCCCGCCGTGCGTCTGCGAGCCGCTCCGAGATGTCCTCATTGGCACCGTCCAGTCCGAATCTAGTGTATATGGGAAGTCCGTAGCTGTACGCATGGTATATGAGTGTGATGTCCTCGATCGGAGGTATGTCTTCCTTGGACAGAAATCGTATCTGAGACGTTGAAACACGTCGACGACCACGACGAGCCAGGCCGTGGTTGTGCACGGTCAGATCGCCGCAGTCCTTTACGGATCCGGACGCGAGGGTCGTGTAGTCGGCCTCGATCGTGGATCCGCAGTTGCATTTGCATTCGTATAGGTGATGAATGATGACAACTCCGGTTGCCGGACTGTACCACCACTCATCCCGTAGATATTTTGTTATTCGCAGTTTCCCGAAGATCATTCCTACGCGATCATACGGGTTTGTGGGTTTTCTTCCTCTACCCCCTTTTGGTTTCTCCATTGCTTTGTTTCAGTCCTTTCTGTTCTTTTCCGTTATATAGTATATATTCGAAAAAAGAACGCCCAGGGCCTCACTGGTTCTTCTTCTCATAATGGTGTTGTGCTGTAATGCAAAAACTAATAGACCTGCGTGGGGGTACTCGGGGGTAAAAGAAACGGCGATCAACTCCGTTCCCTTTAGCCTAAACTAGGCCAGTTGGGTTCTCAATGAGAACCCTGTGTATCCTAAGAATACACTACTTACTAAATCACCCCTGCCGATCGTAGCAGGTGTATTAATATGTGCCTCCATTGACGACCATTCAGGAGGACTTTATTTTCGCCCTTTTACCGGTGGGTCAACCGGGCCGAAGCAGTTTAGAGACTTGCTCAGGTCAATGGACCGTTTCTACCACACAACGTTCTTCTCCATCGTGCGGTAGTTCAGACCAAGCTGGTCTGAAAGTTGTCTGAGCGGGTACCGCGTAACCGTATGGTACGCTGTATCCTGATCCATACGCTCCTCCAAGAACTGCGTCTCGGTGGTGACGTAACACTGAAGCTCGGGGTAGGTCACCGTACCCTTGATCCGACCCTTGCGGTTGGCCGGGATACGGATCTCCACCGAAGCGACGGTGGAGTGTTGACCGCCGGTTGAACTTGACCTGCAGTAGAACGGACACTCGACGAGTGTCTCGTTCTCACCGACGGTGACACGCGCGTATGTGCCGTCGATGGAATCGTCCTCGATGCTGAGGACAAGGTTCTTGATGTTGCTCTTCATTTCTGGTTCCTCCTAATCCCACTTCTAAACACGGCGGGTTAATCACGCATTCTAGGTTCGTCACCCTGCATCAGCGTTATAGCAGGTCAGATTTTAGCTCTGTACCATGGCATACCAAACTTCCCTGTTAGGGCGGGTCTCTATGATCTTGCAATCATCATAGAGAATCTGGGAGTGGTTACCCAGACGGAAGTTCCAGAAGTAACTGCTAGCCGACTATTGCCGGCTAGACGTTTTTCTTCTTCTCCTTCACCAATATAATATATACTTAAAATTGCTCTCATTTCGGAAAAAGAAACGGGACCCCGAAGGGTCCCGTTCCATTGAGCCGATGTGCTCGATCAGTCGTCGATCGTCATGCCGACGTCGTTCAGGTTCTCCGCATCGCCGGCGCCGGCGTTGCGGGATCCCTTCTCCTCGAGCTCCTCCAGATCGTCGATGATAACGCCGAACTCATCGAGAAGCTTCTTGGACTTGTTGATCGCCTTGACCTCGTCCTTCTTCATGCGGACGTTGGCCACGGCAATGCCGGCGCCGGCATAGATCGTGGCGATGGCCGCCTTGACGTCATCGGCGCTGACCTGATCGCGGTTGACCATGACTTCGTAGCAGCGATCGCAGATGCGGATGTTCTCCTCGCCGTAGAGGTCGATCATAGTCTGAAGCATCGGGGTGTAGGCCTCGGCCTTGCCCGGATACTTGCTGCGATACTCCTGGGCGGAGAGAGTGCCGTCGGCGTGGTTGCATCTGGTGCGGTTCTTCGTGAAGTCCTTGTCGACCTTCAGGGGCTTCTCGAGCTCCTTGCGCATCGCCCGGCCGTCCTTTTTGGTCAGGGTGGGATGCACGGTCTTGGTCTTCTTCATGCTCTTCTTCAGATCCTTCTTGTTGCCCTTGCCCTTCTTACCCTTCTTTCCGGAAAGGTTGTAGGACTCGAAATACTTGTTTTTCTTTTTCTTCTTGGACATGTCGTGTTCCTCCTTTAATATGAATGGATGAAGATGTGTTTTGTGTTGGCGCCAACCCAAAACGTTGAACCGAGTCTGATGCTTGCACATCATCCCCGGATCACTGCTATAGTATATATCTAAAAATCAAACGCTCCAAATACATACAACAGCAGAATTTATTGTACTGTTGTGGTGTATCACTTTTGATTCGATGGTCATAAATGCAGTCCGGTGGTGGGCCGTCGTCAGGCTCCACCACCGGATGATTCACATATTTTCTTACACACAGTCCGAAACTCCGAACATCGCGTTGCAGCGCTGGCAGAACAGCCGCTGGTTCTCGATGAAGGTCTGGATGTTCTTGATGCGCAGGCCCATGAACTTGTCGTTGGACCACTCGGGATGGTCGGGATGAACATCGAACACCGCAATCTCGGTGGCGTACTTCTCATCCTCGCCGTTGCGTACCTTGTCGGTATATCGACGATTGGTCAGCACGGCAGTGGGATGTCCTTCCGCCTTTCCGGTCTCGGGATCGACCACGATTGCCATGATCTCGTCCGGGGACGGGAGCGTCGGAATCGGGAAATCACCGACCGGGCCCTGGAGCTCAAAGTGATGGGCCTGGGTAAAGGTCAGCGCATCGAAGCGCTGGATGTGCTCGAACGGAAGCACGGTTACGGACTGCTCGAAGTCGATGTGCTTGTACGGGGTGACCACGTACTTGTGATCGATGATGTCGCTGTTCTCAAAGTCAACCTTGCCGGCGGTGAAAAGTACCTCCATGGACGGAGATGCACAGATCAAACCGTTGGCGCCATGGGGCTGGTGTGAATATTCGTTATCGTGGTAAATGTTCGCCACGGAATACCAGCCGTGCGCCTCCACGTATTTCAACAGAATCTCGGCGGCGGTCATTGGCATATACCTACCTTTCTGAAATTTGATAGATTATATGGTTGTTGACATTAATAACCCTCCAGGTTGGGTTCAACCGCACCATCCCGTACCCAGGTCTCAACCTTGATGCGCCTGGTCTTGTAGTTATTTGCCCCGGTTTTAGGATTGATGTATTCGTCCTCGGCGAAGACCACCTCGTCGATGCCGGCGTTGATGATCATGCGCTTGCACATCTGACACGAATCCGGGTTGTGGACCATGGCACCAGCCTCCCGGTCCCATCCATAGATGTACATGGTGGAACCGATCATGCGATCCCTGGCCGCGGCAATGATGGCGTTGCCCTCGGCGTGTACACCGTTGGCACGGCAGTTATGAACGAACACACATGAATTAGTGCCAATATCAACGGCGAAGTTATGGAACTCTGGTACTTCCATATCATATACCCAACCGTTATATGGCACTTCCACCACAGATACCACCTTGTGGTTGTAATGCTCGCCAGCATCAAGAGCCTCCTCGAATGTATTGTAATACTTGAAGATAGTCGTCATCGAGGGGATAATGCCCTTACCCTTACCATTGTGTGACTGATACTTCTTTCGAAGCATATCATAGTTTTCTGCGGTTACCCACGTGAACCAATCACCCTTGCGGTGCATATTCCAGTATAACTGGTTTATTCCTTTGGCCACAATAGCCCTACGCCTCTTGAGTATAATAGCCGGATCGCTATTATACTTCGCCGCAAGCTTCTTGGCAGACTTAGACTGTATAGGTTTACGCGATGCGACCCACGTTGGATTATCCCATAGTGCACGCATATTCCTCCGACTACTTTCTGATTTCCGCCTAGCGGCTTCCTCAGGAGTCAATGGGACTGGTTTGGTGGCTAAGTATTTCAGGTGGCGTTCCTTGTTATACGCATTGAATGCTGAATTAGGATCCATCATTTGCAAATTATTATGATATCTACGATGATCATTAGACAGCATTTTCTCAAGGTTGCTTGGTTCATTATTATGCGGATTAAGATCTTTATGATGGATATCATACCCATTCAAATCTGTGTCATTATTGCAGTATGAGTATACCAGCTTATGCGTTGTGATAGTCTTGGTAGTGGCATTGGACTTAGATATTGCCCAGCGAGACTCCTTACGCATATTGACGGTGTTATGTATGTATTCGTGATTAGCGTTTTCGAACCTGTAATATAACGGCATAACCGAGTCACCAGGTTTAAGCTTAGCTGCCTCAGTATAGCTACAATCCCGACGCATGATTAGATGATCTGATGTGCACTCAATGTATCCACCATCATCAAATGTTATACGAACGAGAGATTCAACCTTCTTTGTCGGATGAGGGTTTTTCGCTATAGCAGGAACAACTGCACCGGTCTCTGTGTCAACTGCGTATATCCAGTACTGATCCTTATCACTATTAGCCATATCCTCAATGGTCATGTACTCGCCATTGAGGAGTTTGATAACACTGTTTTTAGACAAGCACGCCTCATACCTCGTACCACGGGGTATGTTGTGCTCGGCCCTCCAACAGGTGTTGAGGTCCGAACAGTTGGTGCAACCACGGGGTGCTCCGTTGTACCCCGTGGATACGATGCTATCGTCCTTGACGATGACCGCACCCCAACGCTTTCTCAGGCAGGTGCTCCGCTGGGACACGGCCTTGGCAATAGCGAGATAGTAGCTACGCTTTCCGGGTCTTTCCATGATATGGTCCTCCTTGTTATTTTGGTAAACTCGCATGGCCTGGCTCAAGCTTCCCGCTGAGCTCCTTGAGACGAATCTCACGCTCCCGGGCCAGCTGTTCCTGTTCGGCCTGGATCTTCGCCATGCGCTCCTCGATGTGCGACAGGTCAAACCAGGGACCGAACTTGCTGTACGGAATCATGTAGGTCAGGTGCTTTTTAGCACGGGACGCCGCAACGTATCTGAGGCGCATCAGATAGTCGAAGTCTCTTGAGTAACTATCGATATATAGTACATTATCATATTCCATACCTTGACAGTTACCACCTAGTATAGTGTCTTGGACGAACTGATGAGTGTCTGGCATCTCAAAACAATATGACAAGCCGATGCTATGATCGATAGATTCAACTGTTAGATGCCGATAATTGTATAATATATCATCGACAAACGCAATAGTATCATCGTCTAACGACTTATGACTAATCGCAAACTTTCGTAACGCTGGCCATGCAATAGTAGTCAGACGTGATTGCTTACGTTTTTGACCAGGTTTGATATTGTTCAGTTCCCTGCACCCAATACCATTCCAATGACTATACACGTAGTTCGAAAGCTCAACAGAACCGTCACGCACAAGACACTTGTCATCATGTAACCATAACCGGCGGTTTTTCTCTTTGTTGACAAAACCTATATGCTCGCGGTAATATAAGTTATCCTTCTTGAATAGACATATGTTATGACTAACAGATGCATTAATGTCATGCGTCCTGTTATTTCTACATATACTATTAACAGTCGGTTTTCGTGAAAAGAATGTCGGAGACATCCCCATATTTGTCAACATCGCATTTAACTCTCGGATCATTCGTTGGTTCTTAAATGCTACATTAACCATATCGAACATGCCATTCTTCAAATGTACATATCCGTCTTCGAAGAATCCTCGTATGAACATGCACTGATATCGAACCGCACTTTGAAGTATACATGTTGGTACGTATTTATTGTTCGGATTCAGCCCTCCCATATTACGAAAGAATGTCCCGATGATCGAACTATTGATTTCACTTGACCATGCATTCTCGTCTGATACTTTCTTTATCTTAGCGTCATATCCGAAAACTTGACGAACGCAGTTAGCAAACACTTCAACAGTCTCTCTATCTCCCTTAGTGTATCTAACGAGCTTACCATTTGGTTTTACAGTTCCATCGGCACATATCAGCCCTATCAATAAGGCTAGATCTTCTGTCATATGATCTGGTAACTTGTAGTATACCGATCTAACGTCTTGATTTGCATATATCTCAGTATTGTTGAACCTATATCTAAGACTATTACCTCCATACAAATTTTGACCTACTCTCTGAAGAAGCACGTCTCCTGGTTTGATGTCTTTGCCAAGAACATCATGGATGCCATCGTTGCGAAGAACCTTGCACGTATGCAAATCGGTTACGTTGTATGTGGTACCATTACTAAGATGTATCTCGTTAATAGTTCCAAACCCGTTCTTTATAAACCTTACCGGTTTCTCGAAATACTTACCGTTAAAAATCTTACCGGTATAGTTCTCAAGTCTACCTATTTGCTGGATACCGTCCTCTGTGTACACCAGAGTATCTCCTGTAACGCACAGGTGTGCAGTGATAGCGTGTGCGTATTCAAAGTGCTCACCCGGTGTTGCATACTTGAGGTCAAGCTTGATCGTACCAAACGGCGCCATGAGCCTCTCGATGTTGCAGGGTAGGTTTGGGAAATAGGTTCTGCCGACCGTCTTCAGCTCCTTCGTGACGTCTGGCTGGAAGTCCATGTAATAGATGTCGGCCTTCTCGTCCACAACGGATCGACCGACGTCGTGCATGCATGTGCCCTGCATGCCGTTGGCAAGCATGTACTGGTCGATCATGAGCTTCTGGTTGTTCTGGCGACAGACGACCCTCTCACCTTCGACCGGATAGGGGCTATTAGTCTTAATGATCTCCTTGCGATACAGGTCCGTGATGATCTGTCGTGTTTTGTTGGTCGCAACGACTATCATGTCAGCGTTCTTGAAGAACGGAAGAAACCGGTAGAACGTCTCCTCAACGGTTGGCTGCTGGTGCAGGAACAGAACCTCGTCATGGTACAGGCTGGTGTCGATGTTCTCACGCACACGGATTCGATTGATGACGTCGTACAACTCGCTGTCCATGTGCTGGCGCACCACGTCCGTCATCATGAAGTCAACGTTATCTTCGCCGAAGACCTGTTTGCCCGCAACGGGCGGTAGCTGGAGTGGATCTCCAGTCTCAAGGATCGGAACGTTGTACCCAAGAAGCGTCTTCTCAATCTTCTCCGGAAGAAACGAAGCCTCGTCGACGATGACAAGCTTGACGCTGTTCGGAAGCCTCTTGACCGGCTTGAACGTGACACGCATCAGCGGAACGCCGCGGCGGGTTATGGGGTTACCATGCTTATCCAGCACCGGTTCGTCGATCGTGTACATGATTGTGCTATGGATGGTTCTGGCCATGACACCGTCCTTACGAAGCCGGTTGGTCGCCTGGCCTGTATAGGTGAGAACATAGCAGTCCTTGGCGTCGAACTTGTACTTGTCGATGATGTACTTGATCCATGCCGATTTGCCGGTACCGGCCGCTCCGCCGATCCTCAGGATCGGTCTGTTCTTTTTCCTTTTCGACTGGAACCATTCGTCGAACATTTCGGTGGCATGGCGCTGGGACTCCGTCAGATCATTCTTTGTGACAAGGGGCTTCCCCAGCAGAAGTGGACCCTCGAGTTTTAGATCCTTCGGTTTATGCTTGCTCACTTTGCTCATGTTATGCCTCGTTTCATTGGTTTTGACAACCCTATAAGAAGAAAGGGGTGACACGTCGTATGCTCAATCAATATGACATCACAACCGATACCCGGAGCACTATGAAGGTGTATGCATCCCGGGATTATAAGGACGATAAGTACCGTAGTACAAACTACGTAAGCGTCAACTCGCCGGAGTATCTACCCACAACTCCACAGAACGATGAAAAGTCGGAACAGGTCATGCCATCCAACTATTTCGTCAATTCGAACTTTCCGGTAACCGCTGACAAGATCACCAGCACGAATGACATCGGCCTGCCGCTCATGGCCGGCACGTACTGTCCTGTGCGGTTCAACAAGGGCGCCGAGTTCCTGCTGGTATACCCGTCGGGAAAGCTGGAGGACGGGTTCCTGATATTCCTGCGTGACAACGTCCGGGATGAAACCGGAAATCGCATCGAGGAGGTTAATGATGGCTGTAATCAAGACGCTTGACGACATCGTCAATCGAGAAGATCAATACGACGTGAACAACATCACGTTCTACCGGATGACCGGTGACGGCTCTCGTGTGATCATGGGGAGTACGCTCTATGACACCTATTATCGGTTCATCATGCCCTACGTGGTGGAGTACAGCGTGAATTCGGCCCAGCAGCGCTACTATAGGGGCAAGCCGCATCTTTTGAGCACCGACATCTATGGAACACCAGACCTCGCCTGGCTCATCATGAAGCTGAACAATCGCGAGTGTCCGAGCCGGTTCTATCTGAAGTCGAGCGTACGGCTGATCCCCAAGAACCGGATCCAGGAGCTGTTTAACCTGTTGACCACCAAGGGTGGCGATAGGATTGCCAGCAACCACAACAAATATCTTAAGAAGATCGGAAGAAGTGTGGAGGTGTCCTACTAACGGGACACCTCCACCACTTTTTGTCAGTCGGGCAGAATGATGCCGCTGGAAGGTTTGATTACGGACCTATCCGTACTCGGTTCCGTGATGGTTTCGGTGGTCATGTTCTCGGGGAGCGGCGCATCGCCGGCCAGAGAACGGACCAGATCATCGGCAGGTGTCATTTCGCCGGTCTCGGTGTTCTCCAACACAAACTGGGGACGGCCATCCTCGGGAACCGGTGTGTTGGCGATCATGTCCCGGATCTTATCCTCGCGGTCCTTCTTGTGCTGTTGGGTGGTGTCATGATCCACGAAGCAGTGGGCCAGCAGGTTTCCGATCGGTTCCAGCTCGCCCCACATGTGAAGTTCGCCGCACCGACGACAATGGCTCACGATGCACCGGATATCACTGTAGATGCCGTTCTCGGTGTTGATGATCACGACGAAGTCCTTCTGGTCGATGTCGTCCTGGGTGAGTTCCAGGGGGATCGGCATGTTGCGTCCGCCGGAGAGAAGGGACGCCCGACGGATTGCCCGCTCCTGGATCTCCATGGCCATGCACTGGCACGGAATCGCCTTGTCATGGAGCACCTGCTGAAGCGCAGTCTTCTCGAACTTCTCGTTGATCTGATCGATTTCCTCCTGTTTGTCCTTGGGCAACGCGTCATAGTTAAAGCTGTCGTTGTCCTCGAGCTCGTAGACGTTGATGTGGTCAAGTTTGACCTCGATTTGATTAGCCATTGTATTACTCCTCCGTTTTATCGGGTGTGTATGTGATGCTACGGCAGTTTCTCAGCATGATGTGAATGACGCGGTAATCATCATCAATCAGACATGCAACCCGCTTGCCGACGCTATATGAGGTAACGTGATAGATATCACGACGGCCATCGAGATAGCAGACCTCCACGGTTCCGGGCGTTGGTCCCAAATACCCGATGGTGGTGGTTTCGTGCGACGGCACAGTGAAATCGTAGCCGGCGGCGTTATACGTAATATGGTCGTTGGCCATGAATATACCTCCCTTATGCAATCTTGGCGTTGATGACCTTTCCGGGAAGACCCTCGAGGTCAAGGCCTGCATCCTTCTTTGGCTTACGGATAAGCACGTAGAATCCATCCTTGTCTCTGACGCTGCCATCGGCCTTGACGGCGGTGTTGCGACTGATGTCCTCCTGGAACTGGTTGTAGAAGTCGCCGATGTCCAGATCGTCCGCATCTACGGTCTGGGGTTCCATGTCGATGATCTCGGCACGGTTTCGACGGGTGATCTGGTCCATGGAATTCGCCTCGTCCATGATCTCCAGATTGATGTCATCCAGCATGGACTTGCGATAGACCGGACGATCCTCGTTGATGTCGACCATGAGCTGGATCTTGGAGTTCTTTCCGACGAACGGCTGGCAGAAGTAGTCGAGCCTGTCGGTGTCGTCACCACGGAACTTCAACCGACGGAACGATAGCCAATATCTCTCCTCGGTCGCATCGTATTCGATGATGATCGATATGTTGACGTCGAAGTTCTTCAGCATGCCGAAGGACTCGGAGACGTTCTTTGAACCGACCTTCTTGCCGATGTCGTGCTTGTCCTGGGCCCTGAGGTCCTCGATGGTGGCCACGCCCTCGCGGTTGAACTGGGAACCGGTGACGATCCAGATGTCCAGATCGATCGCCAGGTCGTGCATCTGGTTGGAGATGTCGTTCAGCTGTTGACGACGATCGGTCTGCATGATCGGCGGACGGAGTCTCTCGATGTAGTCCTGGACGATTCCGATGACCTCTCGGCCCTGGTTGTCCAGCTCCTCGCAGATGCCGCGGAGATCCGGAACACCGATGTCCATGTTGCCATAGTAGCGGAACTCCAGATCGATGTCCAGATCGTCGTTCACCACGGTGAATCCACCCTTGGCCAGGATTTCCATGATCTGCTTCGCATTGTACTTCTTGATGTTGTCAGTGGTACCAAAAATGCCAAAGATACGAAGAATGGTCTCCCAGATGTTGTTTTCCTGGGATATGAACAGCACGGTCGGCCGTTTGTTCTTATCCTTGTGCTCATGGCCACGATTGTAGAGTTTAACCTGCTTCCAGATGTTGAGCATCAGACCAGACTTGAAGCCGCCGGTCGCGCCAATGAAGTTGTAGATACGAGCGTTCTCAAGTCCACCACCCAACATGTTGTTCAGACCCTGCATTCCGGTCTGCCAGTACTGGGACTCTGACAGCAGACGATCGAGAGCCTCGGCCATGATCGCCTTGAAATGCTTCTCGTCGGTCAGGTTGAACCGATTATCTTGCTTGGATCTTCTCTGGGCCTTGGTCAGCTCGCTAACCAGCCGCTGGAACAGCTGGATTCCGTTGGTGCAGTCGTCGATGGCTTTGCCGAACTCCCCGTTGTCCAGATCCTCGAACAGGCGCTGGACGGGCGCCTTGTACGCATGAAGAAACAGGACGTTCAGCTGTGCAAAGATCATGTCGTTGATGAACTCGATGTCCTTCTTTTTGAGCTGGTCCGGGACGACCGAATCAAGAATATACCGACGGATCAACTTCATATACTTCCCATCAACGTTGTCTTCGACGTATCGGAGGCACATCTTACGGGACACGATGCCCCGGTCGATTCTGGCCTCCAGATAGGTTCGAATAAACTCGTAGCGCGCCATCACGCCGTCGTTGGTCATGAGAAGCTTCGGATCCATTCGATTGATGTAGTCCTGAAGATTTGTCAGGTTTGCAAAGTTGATGTATTTGCTCGAATCGTTGAGCAGATATTCGCAGTAAATATCCAACGTATCAGCTTCGGTGTGGACCGGGAGCTTATCCATGTTGCTCAACATCTTGATGTAGTTTACACCCATGGTACCCTAAACTCTCCTTTGTGGGACGAATTGTATAGTTAAGTCTCCTCGCCAATCGGTTCGGAAGTGGGTTCCGGTGCCTTAACATAAACCTCATCGACGGGAGTGCTGGATTCGTCTGTTTTGGGAGAGTCGTCGGCGATCGTGTTGTCGCCGTTGTAGCGCACCAGCTTCATTTTCAGTATTCTACCCATTGTCCTATCCTCCAATGACTAAAAGAAACGGCCGTGTTATCGGCCCGTTTCTTTCAAATATTTGGCACGAAGCTTCATCAGTATCTTGCCAAGGTGGTTGTCACCGATCCAGGTTCCGTTGCTGTCAACGCTAAGACCCCAGAACCTATCACCCCAGGTGTTATGGTTGAACAGCCGGTGGCCTCTGGTGTTCATCAGCTTCTCCTTGAACGTGGGATGTTGGTCGAATTTTGCTTGGGTGACCCTTTCCATCGCCCTAAGCTTTGTCTTTTCTGTGAGGGCAAGGGCCCGATTTGACTTGAACGTTTCGATCGAACGATGAATGCCAGCGCAGTTGGCCTCGTTGGCGTTCATGGTGTTCAGCCGTTCCCTGGAATCGGCGTTCTCGGAATAGCTGAGACGGTTGAGCATGTCCGGGTAGATCAGTGCCCAGTACGCATTGTCCGCAGATGGGAAGACCCTGCCCGGATATTCGTCCAACACCACACTGATCGGGTAGTGGGACGATAGGTATGCATACGAATACTGAAAGTGACTGATGCTCATGGACCCCTCCTTATTTATATCTCCAGGTGATGCGTCCCTTGGTGAGATCGTAGGGCGAAACCTCGATCGCGACCGTGTCTCCGACCAGGATCCTGACGTAATTGGTCTTGATCTTGCCGGACGGCACGCACACAACGCTCGTTGTCCTCTCCGGGTTGTCGCCCATGTACGCGTCCACCCGGAACTTGAGACCGGGTAGGGCTTCGGTAACGACACCTTTCATTTCAATCATATCTGCCCTAGGCATTTGTGGCATCTTCTCCTTTCTCAATTATGACGTTAAGTGGGTAGTTGATATCCACAGGCTTCACGCCGTTTCCCATCACCAGACCAACCTCATAGGGAACGGACGGAAGCCTCTCGATGGCGCGGATCGGAATCCTGCGATCGGACAACACCAGCATATCACCTTCGGCGATCTGGTGTGCATTCTGAAGCTCGGCGATCAGAACCGTTCCACGGCCCGGAATCACCAGCGTCTCCGTGATCTTGGCCTCAACCGGTTTAGACATAGTCGGGTTTCACTCCTTCCGGGGGTCTCATGTTTAGCCCGCACCTCGGACAGAACGGGCGAGGACAGCTCTCCTTCCCATCGCATCTGGGACAAAAGACTTGATGCGCGCCCGGGACCTTCCGGCGCCATGTGCCATACTGCACATAGGCCGGTTTCAGTTGTTTTGCACGTGTGATGGTCATTTCAACCTCGGCAAGTGCGCTTCCCAGCGCTCCCCTGCTATTCTCCGCGATGTTGGTTGAATCCGCAGCCAGACACATGCTTTCCAGAATCTTGCTTTTCCTATCGTTCAGATAGGCCATCAATGGTTTAATGTCAACAACCTGTGGCTTGTTCATCGATTTATGTCGCTCCTTTCGTTTGTGATCAGAGCTATAGTATATATTCAAATTCCGATCTCGACGATTTGGTTCGCCTTGGAATCCTTCACCTCGAGCGCGTCCTTGAAGTCCTGCTCCGTCAGCGATGCCGCAAGGCTTGTCTGATCCGGTATGGTTGGTTTGATGTCGGTCTGATAGTAGGACCAGAGAATCTCCGGAAGCTCAATGGTCTCGTCCAGCAGGTACGCGTACTTGTCCTTACGTTCCTTGATCTTGGCCTCCCGTTCGATCTCCTTCTCACTCAAGATCTTCTTGATGATGGAGAATCTTCGATCACGCTTGAACCGGGTTTCCAGGATCAGAACCTTGTCCGCCGATCCCATGTCATCCTCGCGGTTGATCCTCAGGGTGAACAGGTCATTGTCCTTGGCCTCGTCGGCCAGCTCCTGGATCGCTTCCACCAGATCATCGATCGGAAGCTCCTTGAGCATCTCCGGTGTAATCTCCAGATCATAATACTCCCCGGCGTCTGGGTTGTCATAGTGTTCCACCCGGAACCTAGATCGATCCTTGTCGTAGATGCCTCCAACCACAAATCCGGCCGATCTCCCACCACGTTCCAGCAGTGTGAATGGTCCGGTGTAGTAGATCTGGTTCACGTTGCCGCAGTTCGCAAACTGGTGGATGTGACCGAACAGGCATGGACCCTTGCATACCTTCTGGAGATCCTTGAGCTTATAAACATACTGCTTCGTCGGCATGTTCTCGGACTCTTGGGTCACGAACTGGAAGGTCTCGATCATGCCGTGACCGAGAATCAGATCGTAGCGCTTCGGGATCTTGAAATATTGCTCGATCTCCTTGTCATCCTTGACCTTCAGGTCCGGGAGAACTAGAACCTTATAGTCGTCCCAGACCGTGATCTCCTCGTAGGTGTCGTAGATCCGGAAATCGACACCCTCTTCAACGCCCTGGTCCACGAGGTACTGGACATTGTCAAGCTGTGCATTGTCATGGCTGGGGGTTCCTCGAACGATTATGACCGATGCATCCTTGCGCTTGGCAAGCTTGTACAGCTTCGTGCAGAACCAAAGATACAGGTTCGCATAGTCCGAGTTGAACGACAGAATCGTATGCGACAGATCGCCGCACACGAATATCCCATCCAGAACGCTGAACGAATCCAGAACATCGAAGAAGTTCTTTCGGAGCTGCTTCTTCAGCTCCTTTGCGGGTATATGCTTCACACCGATGTGTATGTCGGATATGGCGGCGAATATCTTATAGTCTCTTCTATTCTTCATCCGATCCTCCAATCAGATCAGTCCGACCAAGAACCCGGTAGACCTTGTTCCGCATCTTGGTTGTTTTCCAAATGAACTCGACGATGGAGCGCTGATCATCGTTGGACATGTCGTCGATCGTGAGAGCTCCAATGCAAAGACCGGCCATGGCATGGTGCCTAATGCCGACCCAGCTTGCCAGCGCCTCGGTGTTTTCCATGCCATCGAACCGTTCAATGTTCGGTATGCATTTGAGCTGGGCCTTGAGATGCTTCTGAATCATCTTGTTCACCCCAGCGATCGTGAATTTTGCCATGTCACTGCCTCCCTCTGAAATCATATAATATACCGATGTCAGACTTCACGGGTAAAAAGAAACGACCCCGAAGGGCCGTTTCCATTGACGTCACATGAAGTTATCAGTGACGTCCTGATATAACGTATTGTCCGTGCTGTTGGCCATGCGAAGCCATGCTTCGCTCGGTGTGGTCCTGGTCCTGGGTGAACGCTTGACGGCGGCAGCCTCAGCGACCGTGGTGAGCGTGCGGTTCAGTCTGGCGATGTCAGCATTGCCGTTTGTCGCCATGACGTTAACGATGTCAATCGGTTTGCTCATCACTGCCACCTCCTTAGGACTTCTTGGCCAGCCTGGCCTGTCGCTTGGCTTCGCGGCGTAGTTTTTCGTTGTGACGCTTGATAAGCGCCATGGTCGTGATTTCCCTTTGGGCCGCGACCGCAATGGGATTGGTCTTGGCCGTTGTTGTCGTGGAAACCACTTTTCGCTCGAATGATCTCATTGTCTCTTGCTCCCCTGTTTCCGCCTCTAAACACGGCGGATTATGCCCCTAATCATAACTAATCTCTCGGCAGGAGCTTGCCGACCACACTGTCAGTGGCCTACCCGATTCCTCTTACACCGGAACCGGATGGTGTTTCCTATGTGATTTGCCAACAAACATAGGAATAATTGGGGCGATGGTAGCGCACCGTCCCGGTTGTTTGCCGTCCACCTGGACTCGACGGAGCGGCAATGAAGAGACGATCAGAAATCATATGCACCGGACCCCGCTACGGGTCCGGTGCTCCTCTCGTTCTTCATTGCTATAATATATGCTTGAATTCACTCTCATTTCGGAAAAGTAACGGGGCCTAGGCGGCCCCGTTCTTTATTCTTCGCTGGCGCTTCTTGAGCTCATCGAAGTCGAACCCAGCCCAACGGTTTGCGCTCATGAGGTGATGGAGTTCCGTCATGGCGTCAATCACGTTGTCCCTGCCAAGGACCTTGACGGCGTACTGGTCCGCTTCATACTCTTTCCTGATCGATCTGGTTCGTGAGATCAATCCGTTCAACTCCGATGCGGTTGCCGCAACAGCCTTCTTCCCATCGGCGCATTTGATATGACCGTTCACAATGTGTCCGGCCTCATGCGCAAGGATGAAGCGCTTGCCTTGATTACTGAGCTCGTTGTACAGAAGATCCGTAATCAGGGTCAGCTCAGCGTCCTCGCCATCCGTTGTGACCGTCATCAATGCCATGACCGCACCAACATGGTTAACGATCAGGCTAGACTCCACATGGAGGCATTTAATCTCACCGGGCAAGATGAGATGATGCATTTCATGAACCTGGTCGGATAGGGTATCACCGTCGACACTGAGACCCTTTTCCTCAAGCATATCAAGTTCATGGACAATGGCATCAACATAGCGATCTTCGATGTTTCTGTGGACCAATCTCATCACCTCCTTTGATAAACTACGTGGCACAATACGCTACTTCACCGAAACTTCACGCTGCTATACAAAGCATGACTTTACCATCACATCACAGAACGATGCGCTGCCATGCCTTTGCCATACCTACACTCAACAGTACAGAACAACGCCAAACGATGCCAGAACGATACAGTGCTAGACTCAGCCATTACTTTACCAGCACTCGAAAATAACGGGCCCGAAATTGGGCCCGTTATTTCTTTGCTCGGATCAGAACTGGACAGCCTTCTCGGCCTTAGTGGAGCCATAGGCCTCGTCATAGACGCCCCGGGCGAGCTTGCGCGCCTTTATGAGGGTCGTCTCGCGCTTCTCAACGCGAGCCTTGTGGTTCTCAACCTTGGCGCTGACGGCGGCGCTGGCGCTGTGGATAGCGTTGCCGATGCTGGCCTTGAGACCGCCGTTGCTCTTGATGTTGTTCATGGCAGCCTCGCGCTTCACGGCGTGCTCGACCCGCCGACCCTCGCAGCGGATATATTTGCGGTCGTGCTTGATCGCAGTGGTCAGCGCCGCGTCGATCCCGAACGGGTTCATGTGCTCCTTCTTCGGCTTGTTCTCGTTGCTGCCGAGGATGTTGAGATGCTTCTTGGTCTTCTCGACCGTGGTGCCGGAAGACGCCTGGCTCTTGTTGATCTTCTTCTGCTTGTTGTTGCTGCTGTTGGCAGCGCTGCCGGTGAAGATATAGCCGCTCTTGTTCTTCTTGTTCTTACCCATTTTTCTGTACTCCTTTTCATAAATAGAATTTGGTTTGAGGGATGGTTGAAGAAGGAGATATTTCGCCATGCCACTTAGCGCTCGCCGGTCTCCAAACGCGACCGACAAATGGCCGCGTGGTTCTGCCTCCACGCAATGGTTATTTCTCTCCTTCTTCGCCTATATAATATATACTTAAATTTTCAACGTGACAAATCGGTAACGGGACCCATCTCGGGTCCCGTTACCATTCAGTCTGTTACAGATCAACATCACCGCTAAGGATCTTGTTCAGCGCATCCTGAAGCGAAGGTTCGGTGATGTCAATGTTGGATTCGGCTATCGCGGTGCGAAGTTTGTCGTAGATCTTCATACCCGCCTTGTAGAATCGTTTCGCATCAGCGTAGGAATCCTTGAAGTTGAGCCCTGTCCAGGCGCGTTTAACAACGCCCATGGGCAATGCCAGAAACGCGTTGACCTCGTCCTCGGTCGTCATACTGTAGATCTTGTCGGGATTGAGGTACTTCTGGACCATGGCCAACTGTGAGGTCTGAGCCTCCTTCTTGGCCTTCCGGTCCTCCTTGTCGGCGGCCCTCTTCGCGGCCTTCTCCGCCGCCATCTGAGCGATGGCGACCTGTTCGGCCTCGATTCTCTGCTGGTAGTCCGTCTCCTCGATGTCGCGCATGATGTTACACAGGCGCTTCAGCGTTGATGCCTTCGCCCTGGAGAAGCCGGTGATGTGCTGGAGAGCCTCTGTCGGAAGTCTCGGACCGAGCACAAACGCATCCATCGGCGTCAGCGTACGATAGTAGTCGAAGAGCGTATCCATCTCAGCGTTGGTGGCGTTCCCGCGGATATTGCGGGTCTCCTCCTCGGTAAGGTACTTCGGATCCCTGGTCTTCATGTCACCGTTGTAGTACGCGGCGCTGAAGTCGAACCTTCCGGCAACCTCGTTCAACATGGCGGTCGGGAACGTTGAAGGCGGGAAATCCTTCTCGACCGGGACCGTGGGAGGCGTTTCCTCGACAGGCTCGTCGGAAACGAGCCCAAACTGCGGCTCCTCCGACGTGTTCGATGTGGTGGTCGTTGTTTCTTCGAGCTCCGGTTCATCGTCACGCACAAGACCAAACACCGTCTCATCGTCGAGATCGTGGGATTCAATCATCTCATCGGGAAGCGGATTTGTCGTGGCGACGAAGTCAACGTCCTGGATCACCTCATCGGGAACCTCATCCCTGAGAGCGTTGCCGAGCGGGAATCCGTTCAACTTCGGGAAACTGTTGCTTCGGACCTTAAGCGAATCCTTGTCGATCATCAGATCCACGTTGGCCCTTGCGTCCTTGTTGTGCTTCCAGGACATGGGGATATCCTTGCCGAACACCTCCTCGTAGCACTTCGGCACTGGATGGTTGACCCGGTCGGCCTGGAGGCACGGATCGTGGATCCATTGGAACGCATACAGGAGCTCGTCCAACTCTTCCTGGTCGAGACTGCCGATGTATCGACCAAGACGAGACACCGGAATGGTGTGCGGATTGTGGGGCACGAACGGATATGCCGCCTGGGTCATGTGGCCATAGCGATCCTTGAGCCCAAAGGTGATGGCGGGCTTACCCTTGGTCAACGCCGGTATGACAGTGACCGTGTTGAACTTGTCCCACCAGGACGGGGCGCGGATGACGACCGCTGGTCTGGCGGAGACCGTTCCGAGTAAATAGCTCAGGCGCTTCTCAAGCTCGGTCGACTCCTCGGTCGGCGGTTTGAAGTGGAACGGGGATTCGAGGAAGTAGAGATTTCCCTCACGGATTGTCTGCATACATCATCCCTCCTGACCCGTGCCGTTGGCGCCCGAGATAACGAGACGGTTGATGCCAGCCATGACGGCCAGGTTGATCACCATGCGGTCGAGCCGCTCAAGATCCGCGGCGATACCTGTTACCATGTCCGAGTTGTACGCATTCTCAAGGGTCCTGATGGAATGGATCGTATGGTCGATGATGGTTCGCGCCTCGCTGCCGACATTGAGTAGATCCTGCGGAATATCCACGTCGATGGTGATTTCATTGAACGGCGTATCGGTTCGTTCATCGAAACCTCTCGAGGCGCGGATAGAGTCGACATTAAGATGCCCGGCAAGATCCATGTGGCTGACGACCACCTGCTGGGGCGGTTCCGCATCGTTTATGCATTCCGCGAACCGTCTTCTGAATTCTTCTGCTTTCATTTGTGCATCCTCCTTACATGATTGATCGGCCGAATCGGAAACAGAAACGACCGTTAATTTGATTGACCGGAGGCTGGATAAACATCATCCTAGCCTCCGGTTTCATCACTGGTATAGTATATATCTAAAAATTCAACTCGCCGAGTCGGTAATAGGTCGCAATGATGCGATCGTGGAGATTCCGCTGTTCGTCGGTCGTGTACTCGCTCCGGTTACGGTGGAACGTTCCGATGTCTGAAAGAAGCTGAAAGAAACTCTTCAGTAGCCCATCAGGATCGGTGCTGTTGTTGATTTCCGGGATGTCCGGAACCTCAACGGTCTTGAGCTCCTCGGGCGCATCCTTGTACATGGTCTCGATCTGGTTGATGATGGCACGTTTAATCGTGACTACGATCGGGGTATCCTCCTGATCAATGTAGATCGATAGGAGGACCTGAAGCATCGACATCGGGTGCAGTTCAATGTCTCTGGTGTCCTTGAGGTAGTTGACAAACTCGTCCCAGATCATCTGGGCCATGGTAACGATGCGATTGGCATAGGCCTGGGGATCATTATCGTTCTCATGGCCCTCGGCCTTGTACTCCATGTCAGCCTGGGTGATGGCAAATCCGGCCAGATCCGCAATAAACCAGGCCATGCCCTCGCTCTCGCCCTCGGAGGTCATCACCTCGTCTAGAAGCTTGGTATCCATGTCGATGGCCATGAGCCGTTCTTCCCGTGTCATCAGATGATCGATGCTGGCGCAGAATAGTGGGGGTCTCATGATACACCTCTTCTTCGGTATACATCAAAATGATAGACGTGCTCGTTTCCATCATGATCAACATAGATCATCGGATGTCCAACAAGTTCAACCGCCCAACGCAACCGAGAAAGCTTCGGGAAGAACTGATCACATTTCAGATCTTCATCGACCCTGGTCATGTATACACGGTCGCAGTTCCTGATAAGGCTTCGATAGAGTTGCTCCCCACCAAGAAGCCAGCACGAGTCGGTTCCCTGGTTGTACATGTACCAATCATCGAGAAACTTTTGCAAAGTCATCGCCTGAAACCCCTTATATTGGGGTCCAAGAGCACCGGGGTTGCTGGAAATTAGAATGTTGGTACGATCCACGAGTGGACTGCCGATAACCTCTGCGGTTTTGCGTCCTATGACCACCGTGCTGTTTTTGGTCAAGGCTCGCAGCCGCTTCAGGTCATTCGGGATATGGATCGGCTGATCACCGTTCCGGGCTATGCCATTCTTGGAATCACATATGACCATTGCATTCATTTATGATCCTCCGCGTAGTTTGTAACATCCAGAATTACGTTATCATTTGCATGTGATTCGTTCGCATGGAGTTTCTCGTTAAACATGCGGCGAAGATCATCCGCGGTATAACCATTCGAAGAATTGCCGGTGACATACTCCGAGTGGCGCACATGCATGCGGCTGCCTTCCGAGGCCGGAGACGACCATTCTTTGGCATGATTCTGTCGGAATAGATCAAACGGTCGTGAGTCTCCGGTCTGAAAACATGCACGCATGGCAACCTCGGCCTGGTTCTTGTTGCCCTCCGTCCAGTTGTCCCCTTGGCGAATCTTGTACATGAACCTGGTGTTCGCAGGGAATCCAGACTCAATAGCGGTCTGTTTGATCCGCTTTGCCAGAAAGTCGCCGGCCATCTCGATGCCGTTGGCATTGTGATGGAAACTATGTTCCGGAACGGAGAACTTAATGTATGGCGGATCCGTGCCCGGCGACTCCTCATCGATGAAAATACCGTAGCCTACCCAGGTGAGGCGTACGACCTGGTTCATTGTATCGGATGTCATTATATCACCTCTGTGGACGCCAACGGCGGCCAAATCCGATTGGCGTCATCTTCGATAATCCTGGACAGATCGTAGTTCATGGACTCGATCCAGATGACCGGGAACCCAGAGTTCGCCATCTCGGAGATATTCTCCTCGTAACGGTCAACCGCGTTCATCAGTGCACGATAATCCTTATCCTTCCCGGACTGGTAATAGCGAGCCCTGAGTCTACCGATCCACCGCTCCCTGAGTTCGGGCCTCGGGCAACAGACCGCCACCATGGAGATATCCCGCTTCTTCAGCTCATCACGGACGGCCTGATGGCTGGATACGAAGACCGTGTGGTGATAATTCTCGGACAGGTCAACCGCGAAGTTCACGTAAATTTCAGCCCAGTTGGGCCAGCGTTTACGTTCGCCGTTCTCCTCGAACCAGGTGTTGGTGGATTCGAGATCGATGTAGTTGTAATAGTTCTTTGACAGGGTTGTCTTACCAATGCCCTGGTATCCAATGATGATCATTATTCTGCCTCCTCGATGCCATGTCTCTCGTTATCCTCGGCCAGATTGGGTACTTCGATGATGGTCGGTTCCTCGTCTGGTATATCCTCATACTCAGCCATGCGATTAAGGATGTCCCATGTCCGATCATCATCCGACGCGGACGTTGTGCTCGTATATGAGCATTCCTCCTGATGCATCCGTCGTGCTATCAGCATGAAGACAGCATTAAGAATGGGTAACACCAGAAGTCCCAGTATAAGAGCACATGCATGCACGTGGTAAATCATGATGCATTTTGCCTCCTACCCGCAATCGGATTCAAATAGAGAATTGGCTTCACTATCCGAATGTCGCTCATCTGATCCTGCGCATCGACGACTGTATACATGAACCCAACGCGACAGGTCTTGACATTTTTCCATACCAGATCAATCATGTCACTGGCAACGTCAAGAACGACACGGTCATCGTCAATATCAACGATATAGCCGACAGTCTTCTCTGGTCTGATGTACATCTTCTCCATAAGGGGTGCAGTGTCCAGATCTTCACCAAGCTGGACGAAGGCACCAAGGTCACGATGGGCATATAAATACCGCATGATGGCCGCTTCCAGCTTATAGTATACCATGCCGTTGTTGATATTAGGTTCCCAGGCCTTTATGAGCCTGGGAACCGTAATCACTGAACCGTTGTTTGTCATATCACACCGCCACTTCGATATCGCAACCTTCGCCGTTACCAATCTTGTGGTCGAACTCACAGGTCCGGTAGTTGATGAGCTTCAGATCTTCCGGCTTGAAGTCGAAGAAGGACTTCACATCCGGATTGATCCAGAGACCGGGATTGGCATATGAGAGGTCATGATTGCCCATTCCTGCTATCGACTTGATGGATACTCCGGCCCAGTATGTATCAATCAGCTCCTGGACTACCGGAATGTGGCGATCATAGATGTGCATGTCCGCCACCATGTGATCGAAACGGCCGGGCTTCATGCCGACGACCTGGGCGATCATCTGGACAAGGGCCGCGTACTGCATCACGTTCCAACCGTTGGCGGTGAGCATGTCCTGGGAACGCTGGTACAGGATGGCGTTCAGATAGGTACCGCTGGTATCCCTGGTCACGTTGAACATGACGGAGTACGCGCAAGGAGACAGGCCCATCTCGCAGAGATCCGCATGGTTGTAGGTGTTGGTCATGATGCGACGGGAACCGGGATCATGCTTAAGGTCCCAGAGCACCGCGCCGATCTGGTTCAGATAGACATAACCATCCACCGGATCAACCTTGAAGTTACCGTAGAACCCGGAGTCGAGCTCCCTCATGTCGGTGGATTTGTACTTGTGATGTTTGGACAGCTCGCCGATCTGGTATCCGTAGGCCTTGCCAATGGTGCCGTCGCCAACATCCCAGCTATCCCAGACATTGGAGTTGAGTTCGGACAGCTTGCTGGTCTGGCGCTGGTAGATCCACAGGATCTCATCCACGGCACCCTTAAAGAACTGCCTGCGCAGGGTGATCATCGGGATGGGATCCCGCTGAAGATCGTAGCTGTCCTTCACGTAGAGCAGTTTCTTGGTATGGGCAGGTGTTCCGTCCGCCCACTTGGGTCTAACGTCGAACAGCTCGTCCGAGTAGCCCTCATTGATGATCTTCGTGCAGTTTTCCACAAAGAGATGGTCAGCATAGCTCATGGTTTCTTCCCCCGTATTATATGAAGTTAGTATTACCCCGATGCCAAGGTTCTGACATCGGGGTAGTATGTTTTGGTTTAGCCGTCATTCGGGCGTGTAGTTGATTCCGAAGCGACCGTGCGTCCTGTCGCCGCTTTCATCGTATCGGCAACATATTCGTAGGGCCAACACGTTGCCTCCGGATCAGTTCTTAGCAGGAACTCGGTGACAGCTCTGAAGTCATCCTTCGGCATGATGGACCACATCTTGGTTATTAGACCAATCTCACGAGCATAGAACCCACGAACGGTCTCGTTGATATAGATGCTGCCATAGGATTTAACACAATAGCTACCATCGCCGGAATCAGACGCCGGCATGTGGAAGAACCTATGCTCAGTGTCACCCTGATGAATCTCGAGCTCAAGGTATTCACCGTTGCTCTTTTTCCATTCCAGCTGGAGTCCTCCATCGGGGAGCGGGTATATCTCAGGCTGCGGCTTTAGGTCGGATATGATCCCATTGAGAACCTGATCGAGAAACACGGGATCAAACGCCTTGGCCCCATATCCGTTCCAGTTATCCGTATACTTGGCGAAGTTTGCGATTCGCGTGCGATTGTCCTCAAGAGATACGCCATGTACCCGTTTACTACCGACGTTTTCGCATGTGACTTCCATCGTTACTCATCCTTGTGGACCTGGCACAGCCGGATCTCGGGATCATCCTCCAGGACCTCACGAAACAGGTCCTCGGGGACCATGTTGTCGCAGCCGTAGTAGTCGCTGATGTCGTCGTCGAAGTACTGGACGATCTCGTTGTTGAACAGCGCGAAGGTGTACTTGACGGTCTCATCGCGGGGATCACTGGTCTGGAACACTGAGTTGAAGTAGCGATTGCCGCCGAGCGCGGCCTTCAGCATGGAGATCTTGCGGTCACGGTCGGTACCGGCATAGGTGAACCGCATGTCAATACGAACGCCGGAGATCGGATCCGGCTGGTTCAGGATCTCCTGGAGCGCCAGATACTTGATGTAGTCCGTGCTGATGATCTCGATGGTCAGGAAGCCGCCGGAGACGTCCGCATCGCCAATATCGACGGTGATGTCCGGGTCGGCGCTGAGTGCCGCGTTGACCTTGTGCGCATAGGTGATCCAGGGAGCGGAAATCTTGGGGTTCGTGTCCTTATCAGTCGTGTACATATGATTACCTCCATTATTCTTCGGTTTTGGGTTCTTTGGTGTCGGGTTCGCTGTTTTCCTCGAGGAGTTCCTCGGTCTCGGCGTCGGTCAGCGGCTCCATGAAGACAGCCCTCGTGCCCTCGGTCGTCTTGGCGATGACGAGCTTCTCAACGGGCATGTACTCGCCATCCTCGTTGGGGGAGCCGGCGAAAACCTCCAAGTCCAGTTCCTCCTCGGTCAGGCTCTCCAACCAGTTCTTAATGTCTTTCGCGGTCATTGTCATTTCCTCCTTGTTTAATCTATTACCACACCCTCGGCCGGGAAGCCAAGGAATGTGAGTGCACGAGATGTGAAGATGCTCAACTCGCTCTTGTCGGGAAGCTTCTGGACGCATCCGATCACAAGCGTTCCAACGGGTACACGTTCCTCGTCCATGACGGTGATGTTGTTCGGATCCAGTCGCCTGGTAAGATCTAGGGTCTTGTACGTGATGTACAGTTTAGACCCGTGGTAAAACACCTTGAGACGATCCTCGATGTAGCGTTTCACGACGGACGGTTCTCCCTCGACACAGAGGGCGGCATAGTTTCCCTGGGCAAAAATGTGGCTCACCACAGGAGGAATCTCGACGACGTCGGCATTCCGGTCAGCATCCGCTCTTCTGTACTTGAACGTGATCTTGAACGTGTCATCGCCCTGGTCCACCATATATTCACGGACAGACGTGATAATTGCCTTGAAGGACTCCTTAACCGATTTGTCAGGCGCCACCACGTTGATCATGAACGCATTATACTTGATGTGCAGTGCCGGCGGTGTATCTCCGGGACGATGGTTGACGAACACACCGGTCATCTGGCCGGAATAGGTGATGCTGTCCTTGCTGACTGCCGCCGATGGCAGCGTAAGGGTGCCGATGACGGTGGACGTGTCGACGTCTGTGGTCTCATTTGTCTGCATGCATATCACGCTCCTTCAATTCATTCTTGACGGTTTTTAGGCTGAGTGCATTCGTTAACGCCATGAGGTTGGCGATAAACCTTTCACGGGTCGCCTCATCCGGAAACGTCAGGCAGTCGGCAACCGCCTCGGCATACTGATGGATCTGATTGTCGGATGGTTGTATCATGATGCCTCCTCCAGAAACCATTCATCGATGCGCAGTGTACCGTCCTGGTTATATAGCGGACATATGCCGCCACCGTTGCCAAATAATGCATATTCAACCCCGGTTTCCCTGTCGACGATAACGTATATCACGGCGCGGGAGATCAGATTGCATGAATCTTTGATATGGAACCGGGATCCATCGTTTTCATCGGGTTTGGCGGTGTCCACGTTTGTCGTGCTTGATGTTACCACGGCGGTCTTTGCATCGGCGGTTCCCGATCCATACACAAGGCTCAGCGCGCTGACTCCGAATATGATTATTGCCGCAACGGCTAGAAAGTACCCATATTTGTCTTTCATTACTCGATGCCCTCCCCTAGATCGTACCAGGTGTTCTCAAGCATCCTGGTTGCGATGGCCGTGTTATACAGACAGTTGAAGCAGCTGATCAACGGATCGAGCTTATCCCTTGTGATCAACATGGCCCTTGCCTTTTTACCTTTCTTTTTGTCGGCGGTTATGACCATGATACCTTCAACCGAGTTCTCACCATACAGTTCCTCATAGATGGTGACATATCCACAGAGCTGGAGGAACTGGGTCAGATAGAAGTTGGGGCTCGTCTTATAGTCCACGAAGATCACCTTCTCGGGATCCTTGAACCCGTCGATGCCACAGTCAATCGTACCACCGAGGTGTTTTCCGATAATAACCTTCTCGGTGAACTTTACCTTATACTTTACCGACAGGTTATCCAGCCACTTAAAGAAAGACTTGATGGCGTTGGTGGCCTCGACCCTGGACTGGAATCCCCAGACACCATACTCTTCATAGTCGATGATGGCGAGACGCTTCGGATCCATGTACTGTTCGGCAATCCCGTGGAACAGGGACCCGATGTTTGCGGTTCGTTCGAGCTCCTTCTTATAGTCGATGCCCTTGAAGCCAAGCATGTTTGCCCAGACGACCAGCTGATCCTTGGCCAGAATCTTGATCACCTCGGTGACACGGAGAACACGCTCGCCATCCGCGTTTATGTACATCTTATTATGGTTGTCGGCGTGGTCCTTCTTGGCCTTGGCACCCTTAGTCTCGGTCGGAACCTGATATTCCTCGACGTGCTGTCCGTGTTCGTTCAGCCAGTTGGTGATAATGTTGCGATGGCAGAACTCGGATGGTTTCTCCCAGCACACAAGGGCGATGTCGTGGCCCTGGCTGAGGAATGACAATTCATCGAGAACCCTATTCACGTCCAGCCGATTTAGAATCCGGCGATGATAAGCATCAGTGTAGGCGCCCTTATCCCCGGAATCCTTGAGATCCTTGACCATCCACCACTCGGGAGCAAGCTGTCGATAGGTCGGGCCCTCAAACCCATTGGGTGCCTTGTAGGCGATGGAGATCGGGACGATCTCATCGACCAGGTCTTTCACCCTGGCAAAATACGTTGTATATATCTTCATGATGTTTAATTCTTTCCTGTCGATCCAAACCCGTTGGATCCGCGCTTTGTGGTATCCAGGGAATCCGTGAGGATAAAATCGACATGTTCGTAGCGTTGGAAGATGACCTGGGCGATTCGATCACCGGTCAGAACCGGGTACTCAACGTCGCTATCGTTGAAAAGCATCACTTTCCATTCGCCACGATAGTCTGCGTCGATGACACCGACGCAGTTTGTGAGCCGAATGGTGTACCGATTGGCCAGACCGGATCTCGGATAGATGGCACCGAAATACCCCTCGGGAATGGCCATGGCTATGCCGGTTGATACGGTAACAGTTCCATGTGCCGGAACGATCGCATCCTCAGCGGCATAGATATCATATGCGGCGGCCAGGTCGCTCGCCAGTGTCGGAACCTTCGCATGCTCCGAAAGAAGCTTAATCGGCATCGAACACGCAAGACGCGGATCGCCCGACTTATCATCTGACTTCAACCATAACTTATCACTCATTATCGAAATCCCTCCTTTAGTGTTTTGTTCTTTTTGTTATCAAATACTAAGAACGTGGGGCGGATATCCGCCCCACGTCTTTTTCATCTTACGCCTCGTCAATATGGTTCTTGATGGCTACAATGCCAGCATATGTCTGATCCTTATCGATGAGGGTCGGCGCCTGCATGATGTTATACTTCTTCACAAGATCCTCGTTCTCACTAACGAGAACAGCCTTGTACGGGTAGCCCTTTTCATCCATGTAACCCTTGATCATGGTGCAGTTGGGGCAGGTCTCCGTGGTAACAAGCAGCGGAACCATCGAGCACTCGTCATTCGTGTTCCCCTTCTGCGGAACCAACGAACCGGGATCCTCGCTGATCGGACCGGTATGGGTCAATCTGGACGCGCCGATGTTGTAGGTTAAACGATCGGCGAATTCCTGGGTCTTGCCCGCGTTCCAGTTCTGGACCGGTCGATAGTAGCCGGTGATACGACTATAGATCTCCGTGCTACCACCGCAGTACGGGCAGGTCTTTTGTTCGCCGGTAAGATACCCATGGTCACGACAAACGGAATACGTCGGGGACATAGTGTAGTAGGGAAGACGATAGTTTTCCGCGATCTTGCGAACAAGGTTCATTGCAGACTTCCAGTCGGGAAGCTTTTCGCCCAGGAATGTATGGAACACTGTACCGGACGTATAGAGGGTCTGGAGCTCGTCCTGGATATCCAGAGCAGAGAACACGTCCTCGGTGTAGCCGACGGGAAGATGGGTACTGTTGGTATAGTACGGAGTGCCGTTCATATTCGCGGTGATGATGTCAGGGTAGCGCTCCTTATCATGCTTCGCAAAGCGATAGGCGGTGGACTCTGCCGGAGTAGCCTCCAGATTATAGAGATCGCCATACATCTCCTGGTAGTCGCTAAGGCGATTGCGCATGTGATTCAGAACGTCCTTCATGAACTTCTGCGTTTCAGGATCGGAGAGATCCTTGCGCAGCCATCTGGCGTTAAGACCGGCCTCGTTTCCGCCAACCAGACCGATGGTGGAGAAGTGATTGTCGAAGGTGCCGAGGTATCTCTTGGTATAGGGATACAGCCCCACCTCCATGAGTTTGGTGACGGTTGTGCGCTTGATCTTCAGACTGCGTGCAGCGATATCCATCAGATGATCGAGACGTTCATAGAAATCCTTCTCATCCTCGGCTAGGTATGCGATTCTCGGGAGGTTGATGGTGACAACGCCGATGGAGCCGGTGCTTTCACCAGAACCGAAAAAGCCGCCGCCCTTCTTACGAAGCTCGCGCAGGTCAAGACGCAGACGGCAGCACATAGAACGCACGTCATCGGGCTCCATGTCGGAGTTGATATAGTTGGAGAAGTACGGGATTCCGTACTTGGCAGTCATCTCGAACAGGAGACGATTGTTCTCCGTTTCGGACCAATCAAAGTCCTTGGTGATGGAGTATGTGGGTATGGGATATTGGAAGCCGCGACCCATGGAGTCGCCTTCGATCATGAGCTCCATGAATGCCTTGTTGATCATGTCCATTTCCTTCTGGCAGTCGCCATAGGTAAAGTCGACTTCCTTACCACCGATGACCGCTTTCTGGATCGCCAGATCCTTCGGGCATACCCAGTCCAGGGTAATGTTCGAAAATGGGGATTGGGTTCCCCATCTGCTCGGAGTGTTCACGCCGTAGATGAACGACTGGATGCACTGCTTGGTCTCTTTATAGGTGAGGTTGTCCGCCTTGACGAACGGTGCAAGATATGTGTCAAAAGATGAGAACGCTTGAGCACCTGCCCATTCGTTCTGAAGGATCCCCAAAAAGTTCACCATCTGGTTGCACAGGGTCGAAAGATGGGACGCCGGCGCAGAAGCGATCTTACCGGCAACACCACCGAGACCTTCCTTGATCAGCTGGCGCAGATTCCAACCAGCACAATAACCGGTGAGCATGCTGAGGTCATGGAGATGGATGTCAGCATCACGATGGGCTTTGGCGATCTCTTCATCATAGACCTCGCTCAGCCAATAGTTTGCGGTGACCGCTCCGGAGTTGGAAAGGATCAGGCCGCCGACGGAGTAGGACACCGTGGAGTTCTCCTTAACTCGCCAGTCGGCGATATGCAGATAGTTGTCGACCAGATTCTTGTAGTCCAAAAGAGTTTTGCTGGTATTGCGAAGTTTCTCACGCTGCTTGCGATACAGGATATACGCTTTGGCAACGTCGGAATAGCCGCTGTTCGACAGAACCTTCTCAACGCTGTCCTGGATGTCTTCAACGCTGATGAATCCATCCTTGATTTTCGCGTTGAAGTCGGACGTCGTCCGAAGCGCAAGTTCGGACACAATATCCGGATGCGCGACAGTATTGGTTGCGTCGAACGCCTTCTGGATCGCAACCTCGATCTTTTTCAGCTCGAAGTCAACGATGGAACCGTCTCGTTTAGTAACGTTAAACATAATGTATCGTTTGCCTCCTGTTTTACTGATCTACGCCTCGAATGTAAACGGATTCTACCGTGGTTTTCATAATATCGACATAGTGATTTAGCAGTTCAATGCTCGGTGCATGATATTCTGGTAGGTTCGAATCGCCATTATATCTGTACGCCTGCAAGAAGAAACGTTTTGCGCCGGCTATCATGCCGGACATCTCCTTAAACGATGCTTCATCATGAAACTCGTCCACGACTGTGGTACGAAATTCGTAATCAACCGTATTCTCCAGCAATACTGCAATCGACCGTTGAATTACATCGACAGTATATGTGCTATCAAGTCCGGCTGTTACAGCGTATCGATCGACACAGTTCTTGATATCCATGGCCACATAATCAACCAGACCATCATTTATCATGCTCTTCAGCATGTCCGGGTTGGTCCCGTTCGTGTCGAGCTTTACCTTAAAACCATGGCTTTTAATACGACCGACAAAGTCCGATAGATCGGACTGCAGTGTTGGTTCGCCTCCAGTGATGGCAACTCCATCAAGGATCCCTTTACGTTTTACTAGATAATCCATGACATGATTTTCGGTAATTGTATCGCTCGAAACCTTATCTTTAGCAATGATCAGGTTATGACACCATGGGCATCTAAAATTGCATCCGGGAGTGAATATCGTACACGCAACATGTTCCGGATAATCTAAAAGCGTTAGTTTTTGCATACCTGCAATATGCATCGCATCACCTCTTCAGGAGTGAATTTTTCAATCCGTTATTCTCGGTGTATACTAATTTCTGTCGATGTTGGTGAACGTTTCAGACACTCGAACAAATAACAATAAGCGGCATCCCGAAATGTTCGAAATGCCGCTTTTAGAGTTCATCGTTTGGGAGAGAAGTGTTCGCAACCGACGTACCGTTTGAACGCCGTCCCTTTACTGTACTGTTCTTCCATATGTGGATTTCTACACAGGTGTAGCTGGGTGAAGCTCTTAATCCTCGGATTATCAGATTTCACTTCACAGGTTATCGGCTCTCCGTAGAAACAGTTTCCACAGATGGATTTCCGATCCCGGTTACCAGCCTCACAGAGCACCTTCCCATTGAGCGATGATACCGTGGCTCCAAGGGTACATTTAATTTCAACGTCTACCACCCTTTGGATCTGCGGATGTTCTCCGACGATCTCGCATTCCTCCGGGGTCTTGACGATCGGGGTAACGCAACATCTTGTGCATGATATGCAGTGATATGTTTTGGACCGCTCACTCTGTTCCTTGATTCTTTCATGGCGGGTGGCCTGGTCCGCAGCTCTCCCAATGTTACGCAGTTTATACTTGTAATCGCCCATGGTTGTTTACCATCTCCTTATATAGATTTCCACGGAGCATTGGATTTTGGAACATACCTATAGTTAACAATTCGGTAGCATCACCGTTCTGAAAGGAGAGACACCAAATGTCAAACGTTAGGGATTTTCTGCCCTCGCTTTCCCGCGTCGTCAATGATCCGACGATGAACGAAGCCGTGGCCGATCGCAGGATCTTCTACCGTCTCGGTGATTCCGAGATTTTCCAATATGCGAACAAGAACACTGTGATCAACGGCCAGCGCATGGTCGACGTGATTCCTCGCATGGTCCTGTCTGACCAGGGTTTCATGCAGGTTCAGTTCAACCAGCTCGACAAGACCGTCCAATATGAGCTCTTCGAGGGCCCGCACTACAGGCTGAGCTGCAAGAAGACGCTCCGCCAGCTGATCGAGACCGGCGTAGTCAACCTTGTCTATTCCGAGGAGTACAAGATCCCGACCGCCATCCCCTACATCGTCCAGGGCGCCGGATCCAAGGCTCGTATCTTCGTCAACGTAAGCGACTTCCTGACGCTTAACCAGTACGGCAAGTATGAGGTTGTCCAGGGTCGTAACTACAACGGCCTGATCGCCGCCATTTTCGCCGCGGCCGTCAGCATCAGACTGATCCGTAACGGCGGTGAGATGCCGTCCGACCTGGGCGACGGCATGATCCTCGTATACGCGGCCATGATGGAACGCGCCATCAACAGCCTGGTGCACATGGATCCCATCACCAAGGACAAGGTTCGCTACCTGGCGACCGAGTTTGCCTTGGTTCAGATGTACGGAACCGAGGAGGGCCAGCGTCGGTTCCTCAACCGCTACAAGAACCAGTACTTCCCGAAGCTGTCCAAGATGATCACCGACAGTCTGGATGCCCAGTTCCACCTGGATGGGTTCGATAAGGTGTCAAGCTTCGTGGAGGAGCTGAAGCGCATGTATCCGTCCATGCGCGGTCTGACCGAGTACCTGATCATGGACAAGTGGATCCGCCTCTACGGTGCGGCCACCACCATGTCGATGGACTATCTCGGATACCACATCTACACGCTCTGCATGGTTCTGTTCGAATCACCGCTTATCTCCCGCATGGCCCTCGAGCCCGTCATGGAGAAGAACCGCGGCACCGACATGTATCGTCGCATGCAGACGCTGATTGGACCCCAGTGACACGATGACGGGAGGGACGGTGCTCCCTCCCGTCATTCCATTCCGCATTGAAAGGAGGAATCCGTGTGTTGGTATCCAACATCACAGCCAAGAGCAGACTATATCGTACGTTGGAGAGCATGGGGTTGCTCTTCACCGATGATTACTACGTAAGATCCACACGAAAACTGATGCACGAGGCGTCGATGTTCGAGGTTCCCGTGTCAAACGATGACATCTATGTGCCCGCCGAAAGCGCCGTCACATTGGAGTATGGTGGGTCCACAACAACGGTGTGTGGACAGCTCAGCTTCTACGGATCCATCGTCACGATCCACAAGTGTGAGTTCAAGGACTATGACAGAAACGCCATCGAGATCTGGGTCGGCGATGAATATATCAATCAGTCCGAGATCAGCTGGGTGAGTACCCAGGTGTATGACCATGCGATCCTGCCGAAGCGGTACGACGACTACGACGCCGAGGGTCATCGTACCATGGCCACCGTCCGATTCTATAGCGGCGTGTTCCGTCGCTACAACGTCAAAGCCGCAAAGGACGGATCCTATGTGCACACGGCAATCATCGATTTCTCACAGCCGGGAGCGAACCTGGTGCAGAATCCGATGTGTTGCCTATTCTACTATGCCGATGGGAAGCTTTGCATTCCCACCGCGGACATGATCACCAGAAGGTCCAACACCGAGTACGTCTACCAGATTCCCTACACGAGGACACTGGATGCGTTCTGGTGCTGGAACATGGTGAGCGCCCACAACGTCAAGGCCAACGAGACGTTCAGTCTCCACAGCCCTGAGCTTAAGGTGGCGTACTCGAACATCTACGTCGATGACGATGACGAGTATCCCATCAACACGCTGTTCTATCCGATGGTTAGGGTAGACAAGGACTGTGTCGTCCGCGTGTTTAGCGACGGTGCCCGTGAGGTTCCCTGCCCGGAGGCAACCCGCATCATGCTGTATCCGGAATATCTAGACATCGCCGATCCCTATGATACAGACGATCCGCATCTGAGCGGTCTGACTCCCTGTGACGTTGTCATCAGTAACGATGACACCGACGAGGAGATCCTGGAAAAGTTCAAGGAGCTTGCACCGTTCTGCTATCGACTCGGCGAGTACTTCCCGAAGTTCGGCGATGAGCAGTCTGACTTCCTGGTGCTCGATAATTCGGACTGGAGCGAACCCTATGTCGAAGAATGCACCATCACCAGGCTGGATGGCACAACCGAGGATGTTATCAGGATCATCGCACCGTTCGAAGGGTATCGTGACATACTGTTCCACAACGGCTGGATCTACAGTGACTACGAGGTCGTGTATCTCAATGGTCTGAGGGAGAATCCCAACGGCGTTCCGTACTATGTCATCCACGATAAGAACGTTGACAAGGATCGGATTGCGCTGTTGAAGTTCAACACGGCGGAAGACACCGTGATTAACAACCTTGGTGAATGGATCAACACCGATAACCTGCTCGATCTCCACACGAAGGTCAATCGACTCTATCGGAACCTTCTTATCCTGAAGGGTGCCGTTGACGATGCCGTCGAAGGCGAGGAGTATGTCCGTGTGTCGTCCTCCGAACCTCCTGACCAGGATATCCCCTGGTACGAAGTGCTGTCCGGATCCGAACCGATCGATGCACCGGACATCATCAAGATCCTTGGTTTGGATTTGCATAACCTGCCCGAGGATCTGAAGCGTGCGCTGGATTCCCTCAAGGTGAATAGCGATGACGCCTACGAGGTCTACTACTATATAATGATGACCTACATCGTCCACGAGGCGGAGCGTCGTCAGATTCCGATTGGCATGGATCTACCCGCCGGTGCGGAGACCTCGACCTACAACAGCATCCCCGTGAGCACACTAACCAGCGATCCTCTCCCGAACGACATCGTCGTCGAGGTTAGTGATTCGTCCCAGGCCGAAGACCCGATCACCGAGTACTACACCGGAGAAGGTCAACCGCTGTCGAGCACCTATGATGACGGTGACGTCTATCTGAACACCGAGGATGCCGGCTTTGGTTTCCTAGACGGTGCCGGAAACGTCATCACGATGGAAACGATCGCCAAGATTCCGACCGACACCAAGGTGAACCTGATAACGGAATTCCTCAATAATGGATCCGATACCGAATACACGACCGTGAAGGAAAAGTGGAACTCGTATCTGGATGGCATGTCCGAGTCCATGCTCAACGAGATTATGTACATGGTGCTCCGTACGAAATACTTCTATGACACGTACAACGACATCAATGCGGTCATCGATGGCGAGGTTCCCAAGGAGGAAGCCATCCGCCACAACGTTGAGATCATCGTATCTAAAAACGAGCCCGTCGATCCGGACGGTGCCACGGCCTGGGTCAACACGCCCAACGTCACCGTGCAGGACTACCTCAACCGGGTGGTGCTATCCTATCTCTACGAGAACTACCCTGGACTTTACGACGACGTTGATCTGGTGGCACTGGTCGAATCCCTTGACGCCAAGGCCCATCTCGTAACCTACGGGAAGGACACGCCCGCATCCCCGGAGGTTGGCGACATCTGGTACGAGTTCCTGGACGATGTCCACAACCGGATCTGCTACTCTGATGAGACGTCCATGGTTTTGAACCTGAACGAACAGTTGGTGCTGGTTGAATTCGACGATGATAACATCACCGCGTTTGCCTTTGACGATATCCTTATGAACTTCAGGGGCAAGCTCGGCATTCGATACATGTCAATCGTTGCGGATCTGATCAACTCTGGAGTCATCGATAGGAGCAAGGTTAATGTCTTCTACCGTCGACTGATCACGGCCAGTGACAATGTGGACCTTGGACTGAAAAGGCTATACAATGGAAGACCCCACGTGGTGACCACTGCCAACATTGACACAACCGACCTTGGTGTACTGTACTCCACCAACATCGGAAGGTTCCACATCGACTACGAGTCGAACGACGTGAGCAACCTGGTGAGAGAATGGGCATGGCGACATGTCATCGACTATCGACAGATGGACGTCTCCCTCGTACCCGATCGGATGATCCTGTTCGTCAACGGACGTCTGATTCCGATGGACGATTATGTAGATGGGATGATCATCGATGACGGCGTGGAGAGACCCGTTGCCGGAATGCTCCAGCTGACAAACTTCGACGAGGTCATCGACAACATCGACATCTTCTACTCCGTGAAGGATGTCATGCTCAGCCAGCTCAAGCGGATCGCAGTTGAGTCCTGGAAGTGTGAAATTCCGAACGTGCGTATGCTCACACACACGGACCGTGACTATGGTAAATTCCAGCCGATCGTTGCTGTGAACCATACCAAGAAGGGGTTCTACGACGTACTTTTGGAAGAATACGTGTTGAACGGAAAGCTTCTGCGAGATCTCGATTATCTGAAGGACCATCCGGAGGAGTTCGAGGACTACCGGAAGGACATGCTCAGCGCCTTCCATGCGATCTCCGATGCGGACTTCATCAACGGTGAGAATGTGTACTTTACCAACGACGAGAACAATCGCATCGTCATTCCCGGGTTTGGTACAAACCAGGCATATCAGGTCGGTGTTGTAACCCGGTAAAAGAGCACCCTCCCGTTCTGGGAGGGTGCCTTAATTTCGACATCATTATAACGCAGTAAACACTATTCAAGGAGGGATCACCAATGCCCGAAACGTTGACCAACATTCCGTCAAACCGCACGTTGACGGACGAACAGATTGCCCTTCTCTCCGGCATCTTTCGGATCATCATGAAGGAGATAACCACCGACGCGGATAAGAAGAGCCTTGCCCCCGGCGAACCTGGCATCGACTATTCAACCGGGGTCATGTACGTGCGCGATCCCCATACCGGGAATCTGGTCACACCCAACGGTGTTGAGCAGATGCGCATGATCATGAACCACTTCGATGTGCTCGGAAACCTCAGCTCGGATTTCCTGAAGGATCTCGCCGTGTACACGGACATCACGGAGATTCCGGAGCAGCTTCCGAACACCACCCCGGATACGATCGTATCCCACATGACCCATGTACCGTCCGCCTTCGTCGGACCGATCGAATCCGACTCCGTTGAATGGCCCTCCAGTAAGGGTATTTTCATCGCCGTGAAGTACGACGAGGAAACGGTGCTGGCCAGGTTCATGGACCAGGTCAACAACACCGCATACTACGGGGTCTACAACGGTGAGCAGCACCAGTTCGATGGTTGGGTTGCCTACTACAGCCTTGGGCCCTACATCACGTCCGAGCTCACGGATAGGATCGAGGCTGATCTTGGCATCCAGGTTGAAGACATGGTCACGTTCACCGTGAAGCTCGTCAACGGTCTGGAACCCAACTCCAAGGTCATCGTAAACGGCGTTGAGAGATCCATGGTGGATGAGTTCGGCAACCCGATCGACTACGCGATCGCGGAGAACAATAGTATAATGCTTATATATGATGAGCAGCTGGACGCATGGGTACTCAACGAGTCTGGAGATTCGGCCACCCTGGCCGGTGTTGAAATGTTGCAACGCCGTGTTTCATCGTTAAACCAGGACGTGCTCGATTTGGCCGAGTCTACCACCACCAGGTTCGAGGAGCTTTCCGATAGCGTCGACCAGCGAATTGCCGATATCAGGTCTGGCACAGACGTGGAGATCAGCGCCGTTAACGACCGCGTGGATAGCGTGGTTGCCGATGTCACCGATCTTCAGACGAACAGCGCCACCAAGGATGAACTCAACGCGGCAACGACGGCCATTGACAGCAAGTTCAACAACTTCGATGCCGCATGGGTTAAAAGCATCAACGGAAGCAAGCTTCCCATAACTGTCATCCCTGAGGGCGCGTTGGAGCGGCTCTTCATCATCCCGAATCTCGCAGTCCTGGCGGACAAGAGCGCCACCGGATATCCGAAGGGCGCATCGAACGGCGATACCCTGAAGGACCAGGACAGCGGGCTGATGTACTACATCAAGGATGAGACGGTCCTTGGTACTCCAACCTACGCCGAAGGAATCGAAGAATACACCGCCGGCAAGGCCTCCTATGTCGACTGGGATAACGTAAACGGTACTCCGTCAACCCTTAGTGGTTATGGAATCACCGACGCGGTTCCCATGACAACGTACCAATCTCTGCAGGATAGGGTTACGTCCCTCGAGGCCAAGGTCGCGGCGCTTGAAGCCCGGATCGACGACATCGTCGCCAATCCCGGTAAGATCGACGTTCGCTTCTTCAATTACACTGCCGTCGGCGGTGAAACGACGATCACGAACATCGAGGACTTCGATCCCGACAAGGATAAACTGTTCGTCAACTATGGTCAGACCATACTCAAGGTTGGAATTGACTACCTCGTCAATGCTACTGGTATCAGGCTTATCAGCATGACACCCGCTGCCGGCGACGTGGTGCAGTTCATCATATTCAAGCAGTAACGTCCAAATTACCCCGCCATCGGATGATGGCACCATAACGTCCATTTCCAATTTATAGAAAGGAAGTACAACAACATGGCAGAGATCAAAAAGACCAGTATCCGCCGCTACAACGGTACCGATTGGGATACTATCTATCTCGCAACTACGTCTGACATCACTTCCCTCGGCGTCGCCATCACCGTTGCCGATGAGACCACCGGCTGGACGAAGGGCGATGTCGTCGCGGCCAACACGAGCGTCCGCGACATCCTGGCTAAGGTCATCAACCGTATCCAGTACATCGACAACACCTCCCTGGTCAACATCAAGAGCGGCGAGGACATCACCGCGCTCGCGGCCGCCAAGATCACCGGCACCCTGGCGAACAGCCAGCTCCCCGAGGATGTTCATGGTAACTTCTTCACCGGTGTGACTGACAGCGGCAAGGACGATGCGGCGTTCGTCGCGACCCTGAAGGTCGGCGACATCGTCAAGACCACCGAAGGCAAGGTCTACGGCGTCAAGGCGATCTCCGGCACCACCGTCACGTGGGTTCCCCTGTCCGACGACGCGGCTACCGTCGCCTGGAGCCGTGTGACCAACCGTCCCACCACCGTTACCAACAACAGCGGCGACGCCTCTGACGCCAGCAAGCTGTACCTCACCAATGTCGTCCTGACCGGAGACCTCGTCGATGCGAGCACTGGTGCCGCCGACGCTGGCAAGGCTGTGAAACTGAACAGCGCTGGCAAGCTGGCCTTCGATATCACCGGCGACGCTGCCACCCTCGGCGGTGAGAGCAAGTCCTACTTCGCGACGAAGTCCTGGGCGGATGGCATCGATACCACCATTGGTACCGACAGCACCGCTGGCAGCCTCAAGGGCCGCATCAGCGACCTCGAGACCGCGAAGAGCGAGACCTACACTGCGCTCAACCTGGCCCAGGTTATCGCTGGCACCGGCACCCTGCCCCTGTCCGTGATTCCCCAGGGCGCTCAGGAGCGTCTGTATGAGATCAGCTCGATCAGCGTCCTCGCCGACAAGTCTGCTACCGGTTATCCCACCGATGCCGGCAACGGTGACACGATCCTCGCCGCTGACACCCAGCAGATGTACTATATCAAGGACGAGACCAAGCTCGGCACCGCCAACTATGAGCAGGGCATCGCTGCCTACCAGGCTGGTAAGGCGAGCTCCGTCGAGTGGGCGAACGTCCTGAACAAGCCGACGGCTATCAAGGACTATGCGTCCGACGCCGTTGCTACCAGTGACCTCGTCACCTCCGCGAGCGCTGCGAACGCCGGCAAGATCCTGGTCCTGAACGCCCAGGGCAAGCTCGACGTTGACATCACCGGCGATGCGAACACGCTCGACGGCCATGACAGCACCTATTTCGCGACCAAGAGCTGGGCTGACGGTATCGACACCGCGATCGGTGACGACGCGACCGCCGCGTCCATCAAGGGCCGCATCAAGGCTCTCGAGACCACCGTCGGCGATTCGGCCAGCGGCCTCGTCAAGGATGTTGCGGATCTGCAGAGCGCCCTCGGCGACAGCTCCACCTCCGGCACCGTCATCTATCGTCTCGACAAGCTCGAGAGCGGTGACAGCATCCAGGCTCTGGCGGCCAGCAAGCTGACCGGCACTGTCTCCCGTGACAACCTGCCCACCGACGTGAGCGGCAAGGTCGTTGTCAAGACCAACGCGGCTGCTCTCAGCACGATGACCGCCAACGACATCAACAAGGGCGACATCCTGAAGCTCACCGACGACAACAGCCTGTACGTGTACATGGGCAGCGATCCCACGGCGATCGCCTCCTACACGAACATCTATCAGCAGACCGCCGCCTCCATCGCGTGGAGCCAGATCACTGGTATTCCCACCACGATCATCAAGAGCGGCACTCCGGGTGCTGGTGAGGCTCTGTTCACCAACGCGGTCATCTCCAGCGACCTCACGACGACTGCCATCAACAGCAGCCTGAACGATGGTCACGGCGCTGGCGACTCCGCCAAGGCTGGCAAGCTCGTCTCCGTCAACGCCCAGGGCAAGGTCGAGGCTGACGTTACGCACCTCGGCGGCCACAGCGCTGCGTTCTATGCGCTCACCGAGTACGCTTCCACCGAGGCGGCTGGCGACGTTGAGAACGGCCAGATGATCCTCATCCCCGTCTAATCGAGGACCAGGACATCCAACCATTAGGTTGAACCAATGGACCCACCCTTCGGGGTGGGTCCATTCCTTTGCCTTCGGGGACATTCCTATAATCGTGAATATCTAAAGGAGGCGGTCTCTTTGAATCGATATATTCGCATGCGCCGTTATCGGAACGGTTCCTGGGATACTATGCTTCCCCAGACCATCACCGACAATATCCTCAGGCGTGAGGACGGCGGCGTGCTGGAAAACTATCTGGTCCAGTACGACAACCATCTCGTCAACAACACTCGACACTTCAACCACGCAACATCGACAAACATTCATCACCCGAACCTGAGCAGTCATCGCTACCTGGATGTCAACATTCCTGACACGGAGTTGGTCGACGGGTTCCCGCTTCTGCTCACCCTTCACACCAAGATTGATGCTGAGCCGATGGTTTCCTTCAACGATGGCGAGTACTATCCCATCGTCAGCGCGTCCGGCAATCGAATCCCCGGTGGCCAGATCGCCGGGACTACGATTCTTCTTGTCTGGAACGCCAACATGGAATCCTGGATCCTGCTCAGCACCAGCGATACCAACGACATCACGAAGATCGCGGTGCCGTCCTATTCGGAGTACACGTACACGGCCCAGGAGTCCGGCGAGAAGACGTTCGTTATCCCTGGGTTCGATAAGACCAGCTGTGCCATCGAGGTCAACTATGGTCAGACGGTCCTTCGCCAGAACCGGGACTACAGCTTCGCGATCGGTCGTCGTGATACGATCGAGCTGAAAGATTTCAGTTTGGAGCCCGGAGATATCCTATATTGCAAGATCACGTCATATGAGGTCGTCACGAAGTCTTCTGCGACCGTGTACGACATCGATGTCGGCGACGTTGAGATGGTGGCCACGACAGACCATCAGTCGACGCTGGCGGTTCCCCCGGCGGTACAGAGGGCCAACGTCATCGACCTGAACTACATGCAGACGGTGCTGCGCAATGGTCTCGACTACGAGTTCAACGCAGACAAGTCCCAGGTCACGTTCAAGGAGTTCACCCTGGACAAGGACGAGGTCATCGTGGCCCACATCACGACTCTGATTGAACACGACGCAACCACGTTGCCCAGACAGTGGAACGTTCCCGGTGCCTACACCTATGAGATCAAGACGATCCATGGATCCTTCACCGCGACCGAGGATTCCACCAACGTCGTGCCAATCCCCGAGTTCGAACAGACCAGGGATGAACTGGTTCTCATCAAGGACAACAAGGTCCTGGTCTATGATACCGACTATGAGATCGACAAGCTGAACCAGGTGGTCCTGCAGGATCCCCATGCCCTGGATACCGGAGATGTCCTCCATTACACGATCTTCCAGGGCGCCATCCAGGACGTGCCGCCGTTCATCGTCACCAAGGACGTCGGTGAGAACGGTCAGCATCTGCTCCTGGACTTCTCCTATGATCTCCTCAGGGATGGTTTCACGGCTGTCATCAAGCTCTCCCACAGGCTTGTGACATCTCCGACTATCAAGTGCCTCGATGGACCCGCTGAATCGATCCTAGATAACTTTGGTGCTCCTATCACCGGAGGGTATATTCCCGGATCCTATCTCTGGTGCGTGTACGACGAGGCGAACCGCGTGTGGTATTCCATGAGCCATGGCCACTATGACGTGTCCGAAAGCTACGGAGCGTTCGAGTTCGCTGAAGGTGACTCCAACTTCCTTGGCAATGACACGTCCTATGCGGACCTCGGTGAAGACCACTACGGCGAGATGGTTATCCCCCATGGTCTCACAACGAAACCCACGGACATCGAGATCCATCCGAACGAGAATCCCGGCTTCCTGGTCAACCCGTACACAGCACCCACGACCGAGATGATTCCCGGCGAGGCTGGCGACAATGTGCGTTGGGTACAGTGGGGCCTGTGGCAGCTCGGCTACGTCAACTCCGCCATCAAGCTCGACTCCTGGGTGACAGGCCAGTACGACGCTCGTACCCAGGCCGCGATCTCCGAGTGGCAGTTCGACAACAACCTTACCATCCAGGATAGGTTTGACGTCGAGGCCATCAACACCCTGAAGAGCCAGACGGATCATATCCGTTGCACGATCGGTGACATCTGGTCGAGCGCCGATGAGACCAACATCTACGTTGGTAATAGCGGCAACGCCACGAGCTCGTTCCACTGGGTCGCCACGACCAGCGAGGGCAATGCCAACTTCAAGGAGAGCATCGACGCTGCAGTTGCCAGTCTCGTCGAATACATCAAGACCACGCCCGGTGCGTTCGTCACCAGAACCGTGAACTTCATATCTCCGGCCGAGAACGTGTATGACATTCCCATCGCAGACTTCAAACCCGCAAGTGAGAAGGTGTACCTTGTCAACAACGGACAGAACGTGCTCCGCGAAGGGATCGATTACAACGTCACCGATACAGGCATCGAGCTGATCGTCATGCGTCTTGCGACCAACGACATTCTCCAGATCATTCTGGTTGAACAGCCCGAAAATTCCTGACGGAAAAGGGGGTAATCATGATGTGTCTATTTAGGCGTAGACGGAAAACAATTCCCGTCATTCCGGAGAAGCGTCCGACCTTCAAGGAACGCTGGAACCAATTAACAACGTCCAAAAAGTTAGTATGGTTCCTCATCATCAATGCTGTAGTTTGGATCTATTGTTCCTATCTGCTGGCATGGTTCGGTAGGGAACAGATCGCCGAGTCCCTGTCCAGCAACGTGTGCACCGTTATCATTGGCGGTATCCTCGGATACCTTGGCACCTCCACCCTGGAGAACGTGTCCAAGTATAATCCCAAGTTCGGGGGCAGTCCAAAGCTCCATGGAACCAACTATGAGGAGCCGTTAGACATCGGTGAAGAACCCGAGCCGGAAGAACCGGTAACACCTGAAACCGAAGAAAATCAAGAGGAGGTATTAGGATGATTAACAGCATCAACGACAACACCAACATCGATAAGATCGTTGACGTCGCCGAAAACCTGGTGGACGTGGTGAGCACCAAGCGCACCATCAAGGATAAGCTCCAGAGCCGCAAGTTCTGGGCATGCATCGCGCTCCTGGTTGTCGGCACCTGCGGTATCTTCGGATTCGACAGCAATTCGACGGCCATCATCGCCTTCGTAATCATGGACATCCTTGCGGTTGCCATGTACGTCATCACCGAGGGCTACATCGATGCGGTCCATGCCAAGGAGTTCATCCGTGCGTTTGGCTCGCTTGGCAAGATGCTCCAGGACGGCAAAGCCAACGAGGATGCACAGAAGGCACTCGACGAGGCTGAACAGACATATAATTCCCCTGAGAACGAGGAATGGCCGGAACCTGAAGTGAAATAAGGTTATTGTCTGGCAGTGCGGCAAGAGCCGTTGCGGAATGATAATAGCAGACACGGGACCCCCACATGGGGTCCCGTGCCTTGTTTTGTTTTCAGATATATACTATACACTTGTAGATGAGAGAGAAGTGATCCGGGTCGGCAGCGCGACCCGGATCATCAGTTCCATTCTCTGGATTCTGCATCGGCCTCCGATATTACCGTATCGGAGAGACTCATTGGAACGGAGGTGGTCGCCATGGTCTATATCCCAACAATGACATGGCTTTCACACAATACCGGTCGTGAGTTCGAACGAGTCGTCGAGGATGCACTCCGCATGGAGTTCCAGAATCGGCGTACCTTGACTGACCTGATCAATGTGGACCCGTCCATATTCAGAGTAAACCCAGTCGAGGCCGTTCGTCAGAGGTTGACTGAATAACACCCAGCCGCCGGATCGATGCGCTGCCATCGGTTCGGTTTATTTTACTGTTTATGTTCGATATGTACGATGCCGCCATCAGGAAGGATCTTGGCTGCCACGTCAACGTAAACCTCATAGTTGGTGCAGTCGGGGTTGTATGCCATCCCGACTGTTGCAGCACCGCTGGTGATGATCCTCTCACCGATGCGAGTGAGAAACCCACGGTTTCTAAGGATATCGATCATCATGATGAACCGACGACGCTGATCGGGCTCCTGGTTGATTCTAGCGGTCTCCTCGTCCGTAGCGATCGCACGTATGTTCAGGTCAATGAACGGCGTGTCGTTGTACATGATGCCAGCATCGGTCATGGTCGCCGATCCGGGAAGAGGGACACTGTTCGGGAACCCAAAGTTCCTGGATGTTACATAGATGCCATGGATCTGGGATTCCAGGTCCTTGATGACCTGGAGGTTCTCGGTCGGAACCTCATCCCTGTACCGATTACACTGGGCCATCAGTTTGGCAATCTGTTCATTCTTTTCATCAATCTTAAGCTCCAGATCAACCGTGGCTTCCTTATGGCTTTGACGCAGATCATTGAGGTCCTTCATTGGACACAAACCGAAAAATTCGAGAATCGCTCTCCAGATCCTGGCGAGCTTTTCTCCGAAGCTTTCTTTTCGTTCACTCATGGTAGTATCCCTCCTTATGGTTTATTTAATAAGGGGGTGCGGACCGGGGAACGTCCAATACCCCGGTCCGCAACATGATGGTCCAGCATCCCACAATACCGGATCGGCTAGACGCTAGTCTAATACAACAACGCTACGGTCCAAGATTCATAGAAAGGGGAGTAGGGAGTGTCTATCATCGAGAGGAGGGCATCCGGTCGGCAGTCGCGAACCGCCCGTGACCAAAATCAAAACCGGATGCCTAATCAAGCCAAGAGACACCGGGTCAGCAGAATGCCGACCCGGCGCCCTTATATAGTAGTTTCGAGGCGTGTAACTTTTGAAGTTGCACGATCTCATTCGATGATCACAAACCCGCCCTTACCGATCATGTTCGGGACCGGGAGACTGTAGCAGTTGATCGTAACGAACTCGCGATTATCGATCCTTCTTATCAAATACTTGCCTGAGGTGCCAATATTGGGGCCTACAAGACACTTGGCGTCGCCAGGATGTCTTGCAACGGGCCTGGGCGGGTAGTCTTCCGCCATGTCCAAAATAAGGCCTCCTGCGCTCACGATGCAGGTCGAACCATCCTCACTCGTGAGCCGTATGCCAGAGCATATGGAATGATTGAAGACCTGTCGAATCGTCATGTATTTGACGGTGCCGAATGACGTGGGCTCGACATATGCAATGCTCATGTTGATCCCGCCGGAAACGTATGCGTTATACAGTGACTTTAGGGATCTCCATCCGGATGCGGTGAGTATCTGCTGGGAACCGGAGGCTCCGACCATGGCAGATCATCCCCTTTCATCAGGAACGGCCACGCCATTCATGATTACGGTGTTAAAGGTTGACAGCGCGATGGAATACATGGTGTCGCACTCACCATACTTTGTGATCTGTGTAACGACGGCGATGTCGCTGGTTGCTCCGGGGAGTTTCCAGCCCTTGAGCTTGTCGCCGATGTTCAGCGATCTGGCTCTGCACTTTGCACCGCCGGTGAGGCTGAACCAGAAGCTTCTGGCCACGGTGATGGATCGACCGTTATCGAAGCTGATCGTGACCAGGTTATGCTGGTCCTGGATGCCAAACTTGTCAACAACCTTGACCTCGGCGTAGACGTGGTCCATGCCGTTCCAAACGAACGTGACCTTGTCAACAAGCTTCTCAATCGGCTTTTCACCGTGGTTGGTAAGAACCATGGTGCCGGCAGCAACCAGGTTCGGATTCATTACTTTCTTAGGCATCGTTATCCTCCTTTGAGACCGGACCGAGCTGCAGGTAGACGCAGGCATCGGTGATGCACATGTCGAGCTCGTTGATGTACTCGCTGGGCGTTGGCATGTTTTCACTGTACCGCAGCGATGGACTGGCCTTGTAGCAGTACGGTCTATCGAGGTCAACATATTTTTCGAGGGCCGGGACATTGCCAAAGTAGTCCCTGATCACAAATCCACCGACACCACTCCTCAGGGGAATACAGTCTCCGCGCTTGGCCTGGATGGATGTGATGAAGGCACCGTTCACGGTCTTCTGTCCGACGTTCGTGTATATGAAGTATATGGTGATGGGGCCAAGAGGTGTGCCATTGGAGCTAAAGGTCCTAAGGACCGCCGTCAACATCGCATGGGGAAACGATGTGTCGTTGTTAACCTCGATGTGCACCTCATTCAAGATAAAACCGGTCTTGATCAACCGAAGGTAGTCAAGCATGTCGACCAACGTCTTGGCGCCTTCGTACAGCCTGTTGTCCTCCATGGAGAGCCTATCGGCGACCATGGACCGGTTTGTTGACACACGGGATCGAAGATAATCCATGTCGGCTGACCACATTACAGGATTATCGGCGATGTTCCGCACATAGGTCACGTTGAAATCAAGCAACATGCCGAGCATGGATATCATCCTCCTTGTTATTTAACATACTTCAGAATCTCATCCACCGAGACATCGTAGAAGTGCAACGACACGTCGTGCTTCTTCTTTAGCGATGCGTTCAGTGTAGATCCAGAGATGGTCATGAAGGTAAAACCGATGTTACGCACGCCGATTCGATACGGACGGTCGCCAACACACACGTTGCAGTAGCAGGGGTCGGGAGCCTTGCAGTGATTGGCGGTCCTTACCTTGACGGTTTTACCCACGTAGTTCTTGATATTATCCGGCGTAAGCATCTTGAGCTTTCCGTTTTCCACGATGAACCGATAGATGAAGTTGTCGGCGATGGTTCCATCGAGCGTAATCTCGTCATAGTCGGTGCTACCACAGTCGGATCCATGGGGCAACAGACGAATACGCTGGAACATGCCATTGTACTTCTTACCGTTTGTTCCGGAGTCCTGGGTGGAAACGCCCGTTGAGTATGCGGTCGTAACAACCGCATCCGCGATCTTGGGCATGTCCTCCTTGGTAATGCCGGTATCATAGTTGGACGTGATGATCTTGTACCCAGTCGGGGATTCACCCGTATTGTCCTGAATGGCGCCCTTCATGACCATAATGGTCTTGTACTGGTTATACGGATCAATACCGCAGTCTGCCTCGAACAGTGCCACGGCCGGGTCGTTCTTGGTCTTCATCTCCTTGAGCGCCTGGTCAACCACCGCGTGTTCAATCTTCGATGCAACCGCAGGGTCATTGGTCTCAAGCGCCTCCTTGTTTTCGGCAAGCAGCTTCTTGCGGAGTTTGGTCGCCTCGGGAGGAAGCGTAAGCACGGTCTGGGACAGGCTCGTGTTGATCACCATGGCCATGGGTCCGCCAAGGAGCCACTGGGCGGCATTGATGTATCTGGCATACTGGTCCCAGGTGATGTTACCATCGGCCAGGGCCTTGGCCAGATTCGATTCGATCTTACCGTTGACCTTTCCGGTGATTGTCTTGTTGATATATCCGAAAATGCCGAGGTCTTCGAACAGGATCTTGTTCGCCAGGAAGAGGCCGAGCGTGGTCACCGTGTTCGGTTTCACGAACTTCGAATCCTCGGGACCAATGACCATCATGTCACTGACAGAGTATTTGCAACCGCCGTTCTTGTGGTATGCGAAAAGGGTGGATATCGCATCGGCATCAAGCTTCATGAAATCGGGGCCAGCGGTCTCCATGAACTCCTTCTTCTGCTTTTCATTGAGCATCCGTTCAGCCATGGATCATACACCCCCTTACACGAAGTAGAGACGATACGTGATGTCCATGGTGGATTCCCTATCCTTGAACGGATAGTCATCCGTGTTCAGCGTAGTCATGCCGCGAATGTTGGCGAATTCGTAGGGGTTCTCGTAGAGAGCCTCGGTGACCGGGGTGATGATCGAATTGTCATCGGGATTGACCGGGAATCCGGACATGAGTCCAATGGAGTTGACCAGGGATCTGACCGTGCTGCCCTCGGCAAGACGACAATATTCACGGACATCCTTGGCGGAGATGGACGTGGTAAACTTGGTAAAGGTCTTCACCAGCTTGCCACGATCGTTGCCGGGCACCAGGGCGTTGACGTTGACAACCGTTCCGTCCTCCCACTGGACGTTGATCTCGCGGTCGGCCAGGAACCGTTTACCATAGTAGCAGACACAGTCCTTGCCGTTGATGGTCTGGAGACTACGCATGAAATACAGCTTACGCTCATCTCCGGTGAGATCCTCCTCGCCATCGCTCAGGCAGATGGTGCGGAACGGAACGATTTCGGGAACTTCCGTATCGGTGCGATATACACGATGGACCTGATTGTAGGTTTCACCGCAGCCACCGCGGCCGATCATGATGCCGCAGATACGCTCGTAGGGAATCACGCCGACGTCCTTCATGAGATAGGAGCTGCTGTCGAGGCTGAACCTCGTGTCGGCCGTATGGATACCATGGGCCACGTCCAGCGGCGTCGGATAATACGATGCGCGGATTTGGTTGACCTTCTCGGACAGGAACACGGCGCCCGTGACCAGAAGGTCATTGCGGTTGATTGTCCTGGTGAACACCGTCTTGCCACCATGCTTGGATTTGTAAAGAATCTCAATCTCGCCGATCACCTCGTGCGTGTAACCGGACGTTGCAGCCAGCTCTCCGTTCAGGTACAGCTCTTCACCGACCTTGGCGTTCTGGTGAAGTGTGGATTGATTATGAATCATTGATTACACCTCATTTATAGTAGACTTTGTCGCCGACGGTCACGTAGTCGTCGAGCGTCAGGTTGTAGTGGAATGCGACCTCATCCTGAACATGAACCTCGTCGTTGATGACCAGATGGAAGTCGGTCTTCTTTTCGTCGAAGATTCTGATCGGATCGCTGTCACCGTACTGGAACAGCACGCTGATGTTGCGAAGCTGGATGGACGACGCCTTGAAGACGTTGATCGCCATTTCAATGTAGCGTCTGATGAGCGACACATACACCTCCGGGGTGTTCAGGAACAGGTAGTGCAGATCATCGGATCTGAAGTAGTCCTGAAGTTGTTCCAGGATGTACACGGCGATGCCGTTCAGCTCATCCTCATCGTCAGCGACGGAGTCAAGCTTTGCACCGAGACGGGGATCCAGGTCATCCAGAAGCTCGCGGTAGGTTTTGGCCAACGTATCATCGCTCTTAACGAACGTGGCCTCCTGCACATACCTGGTAAACAGAATATCCCGAATCATCTTGAGTCCCTGGTACTGGCGAATGTCCTGGGTGATGTTCATGAGATTCTGCATCGCTTCGAACAGCTCCCGGTTTCTCACATAGTTGGTGACGAGGGATGCCACCGTCGGAACTCCGGTCGGCTCGTCGAGGACGAAGTTGTCGTCCGGAATTATGGGAGCCGCATAGGACGGAAGGAGAACGTCATCCACGTCGATGTCCAGCTCGTAGTCGTCGACAATCTTCCGGATCTCGTCGGTCAGATCCTCATAGTTGAAGTGCCAGACCTCCGCGTAATCAACCTGGCGTCCCCAGATCTCACTGATCGTTTCGGGATCGTAGACGATGTTGCCATCGAAGCCTGCCCTCTTGGCAAGGGTTGTTAGAAGGAACACCAGCATTGTGAACAGCTGGCTGGAACCGTCCACGGCGAACTTGTTCTTGAGCGAGATATTGGATCCGGTCGCATACTGGTTCGACAGGATCATCTTGGTGATCTTGAATCTGGACTCCAACAGCATGTTTAGGAAACAACACACCTCGAACGTCAGAGACGTGACATCGTAGGCGGCCTGGGCATCCACATACTTGGTCATGCGCAGGTTGTACGGTTCCTCGAGGAGCTTTCGGTACTCGTCCGTGATCGTGACACCATCCGGTCCATACTTCTCGATCTGCCAGAGGTAGTCGTTTTCGGTCACACTCTTATAGTTGACACGATACTCCTCGCCGGTGTGTATATCACGGTCCTCGATTCGAGCCTTCAGGAACGTGATGTCATACATGTCGTCAGGGTCATCCGCCTCGATCATGGAACCATCCGGGTTCCTTTTCTGGGTCTTCATCAGATAATACCGGTCGGCTATCAGATCCTGGGTCGGAGAGAAGACCTTGCACACGTCCACAAGAACTCCATCGGTGCCCTTGTTCTCAAGGAGCGCATCCAGCGCGATGACCAGACGTCTCTTGTAGATGAACGGGAACTTCTTGAAGTATTTCAGCATGCCGTAGGACTCGAGTATCAGGTTCAGTATCTCGTCGAAGTCAAGATAGGACTTCTCGTCCAGGGCAAACATGTTCCGAACCGTAAGGGTCAGAATCAACATGCCAACCACCGGATCGTACAGGGTCTTGTCGCTGACCTGCTGACGGTTATAGTAGTTGGCGGTGACGAATCTTCTCGCGTAGTAGTATTCTCGCTGGAAGAGCTCGATCACCCTCGGATTGGACGGGTCGCCGATACGAAGCAGATCAAACGGCCTTGCCAGCCGCGCCTTCATGAAATCGATGGCATTGACTCCCAGATAGTTCAGATAATCAACCTCGGGGTACTGGGCCTTTATCTGATCCAAGATGCCAAAGGTTTCGAGGCGGCCAATCTGATCCGCAGTGTACTCGTGTATGGGTATGGGATTGCCATACTCATCCGTCTCGTAGGGGTTACCCTCATCGTCGACCGGGTAGATGTACCGATCTCCATCCGACAGGGGAGGAAGTCCCATGAGGGTACGATAGTACTCGTTCCGTTCGACGTAGTGGGAAATGAAGTACTCGGTCTCAAACTTGGCGGCCTTCTCCCTATCCTCGACGGGAATGTTAAGGTTGCTGGCCGCATAGCTCCTTGCGGTTTCCTCATCGAATCCTGCGTTGATCATCGCTTCGTAGTCATAGGACGGAAACGTGTAGAAATACGAGGTTCCGTTCACGCAGGATAGGTAGATGTCAAAGGCGCGGGACGTTTCAACCGTCTCCGCCTCAAGTGCCAGATCGTAGCGTTTTACACAGATACCCTTGATCAACCTAAGCAGATCGTCATAGAGGTTGGTAAGAAAATCGTAGGTCAACGGCCGCTCCTCCTTTCTTATACTAATAAGGGCTTATAGAGATGTTTCAACCGCCCAAATCCGACCGGAAAACGATAACAACCACCTCTCTGCACCGGTGGTTGTTATCGTCTGAATGAAAGGAAAATCGCATAAACCTAGGAATTCGGAAAGAAGTGGAACCGAATTCCGTCCCTTGCGACCCTGAATGGTCACAGGTTTGCTTACCACGGGGTTTAGTTCAAAGCATGGGGTTGTAAGTGAAAGAAGGTAAAGCATATTATCTATGCCGGAATGTCGAGTCTTCAGAAACGCTCTCGACACTCTTATAATTCTGTTATGACCCTAAGGAGGTATTGCGACATGGTCTTATTGTTGAAGGGCCTACGGGCAATGCTCGCCGGTGTGTACATATCAATCGGATGTGTTGCATACGTCCGTTCCACCGACCCGATCATCGGGTCATTGTTGTTCTCGATTGCCCTGGTAACCATCAACATTTTCGACCTGCCGCTGTTCACCGGCCGCGTGTATCGCATCGTGGCCGCACCGCAGGATCGCATCTTGCACGTGTTCCTCAACCTGGTTGCCGTGTGGTTCTGCAACTTCGCCGGATGCTACCTTGCAGCGCTGTTGCTGCGACCGATCCGGTACTACGATCGAATGGTCGAGGCCTGCGCATCGATATCATACCATCGGATAATGGATGGGCCGGTTGGCCTATTCATGCTCGGTCTTGGGTGCAACATGTTGATATACGTATCATCCAGATCATACCGTGAACGCCATGACACCGTTGGTACCATCATGATCATCCTATCCACGATGATGTTCATCGTGTGTGGGTTCGAACACAGCATCGCCATGGCCTTTATCATGATCATGGGCAACACAACCATTACTCAACGGATACTGGTGCTGACGCCCATCACCCTTGGAAACGGAATCGGAGCCGTCATCCCGGCCCTCATCATGGACCGTTTCTACCAGCACATAGGAGGTTGATTGATTTGTCAAAGGATTTCGTCCCGCTTCGTCTATATGGCACGGGACCATATGAAAAAGAGTACATCAGCTTTGAGGCGGAAGCAAGTGACCTGCTGGCAGACTACGACAGGTATCAGAAATATGTGAAGGCCATCGAAAAGAACGTCAGGAACGACGACCGCTACACCGCATACATCGCCAAGGTGAAGCAGGGCGGCATGGACCATTGTGCCATCATGGGCAACCTTCCCACCGATGATCCGAAGCTGAAGATTGAGATGCACCATGGTCCAATCTTCAACCTGTTCGACTACTGTGACATCGTGCTGAAGGCTTCCCTGAAACGTGGAGACACCGACATCACCACCTACAAGATTGCCGACATCATCTTGACCGAACATGAGATGGACAACATCATGATCGTCATGCTCTCCAAGACCGTGCACAGCAGCGTACACAATCGCAAGCTCTGGAACGGCCCGTTCATCGACGTGAAGGCCACCTGGGGTAAGCTTGAACGGTTCATCGACCACTGGTCGGATGGCATAGAGCGTGAACACTGGCGCTACATCGACATCTACATCAAGGAATGCGAAAACGCCAAGGGCCAGACCCTGGACCAGGGCCTGTTCGATGTGGCCGACACGCTTAGAAGCTTTGCATCATAGAAAAACAAACCGGAACCCACAACGGGTTCCGGTTTATCGCTTTTATGTCGTGCCTCCGTTCATCTCGGTTGCCAGCAGACGTTCAAGATCCTCGTAGTTTGTGGAGCCATCCACCACACCGCCGATCTTGCGGCGCTTCTCAAGGATCAGGAACGCCAGCTTCGACCATTTCTCAACGTAGCCTTCGCCATAGTAGTATTCAATGGCCGCCAGCGTTTCATCTCCAAGGAAGGTCAGCACATCGGCTTGGACCTCGGCGAACAGGCGCTCATACACGAGGTTGTCCCTGGTGGTGTTCAGCTCGCCGTTGAGCTCCATGTACCGGGCGAATATTCCGGCGAGGTAGGTGTTGAGATCCTTCACCGAAAGCATCGCGATCTTATTGTACTGGCGCTTGACCCTGGTCTCGGCCTCGATTAGCAGTTGCTTCTGCATGTCGTGGTACTCTTTTCCCTTCTTGAAGTACTTGACCCCAAGCACGGCCGAGATGGAACCGATGGCGATCAGAACCAGTGCCCAGATGCCGAGCACAACATCCAATGCCATCATGATTCGGCCCACTCCTTCCAGCGACGATCAAAGTTGTCTCTTGCTTCGTGGGCGTAGGTGTCGATGATCTTATCCTCGGGTATGAGCCTGCTGGAATGGTTCGGGTGGAACCTGACCTCGTATTGATACGTAACATCCCCGTTGGCTGTTACCATCATGCGGATGGTGACAATCTTTCCAATGCTGATGCTGGAGCCGCAGTCCACGACCACCACGTCATTGACACTGTATTTTGTGGTCACTTGCAATGTCATAGTATCACCTCACAAATATTGCTGGATAACCGGAAGCACAAACCGGTTGTAGTTGTAGATTCCATTGATGATTTTTTTGTCATCCTCGGACGGCATCGTCGTCGCATAGCTAAAGTCGGATATCTCCATGGTGGTCCGATATGCGTTCAGCTTGCTCATCTCCCGGTAGTAGCATAGGGGAAGCTCCATCGCCTTGTACGCCTCGGAGAACTCGATGAGATACTTGCGCAATGCATCTCTTCGGTTCCTGGTCAGATATCCCATGACAGTTGCCATGAAGTTGACGATCCCGGCCTGGTGGTCAGGCTCCTCAACGATGGAATCGTTTATGCCCTTGATATCCACATGGTTATCGCTGGACCTGTAGTAGTATTCGAGCCCGGCGAGCTTCATATACATGGAGTAGCTTGTCGGTCTGAACGTGATCGGGCCGAACTCGATCGTCTTCAGCCGGCGTCCTATGATAAAGACCGCATCGGATCGAATGGCCTGGATCTCATCGGACTGGACTCCGTTCGCCTGGAACAGAAGTCTCTTGCCTTCCACGATGCCCTTGCGGATCACCTTGCCGATCTGTTTGTCCCGTTTGATCATGTTGCCGATCATGACCTCGCGGTCATGCTTCGGTAACGCCTCGATGGCCTGAAGGTCTTTCTCCTTGATCAGCTTGGCTCGACGTAGCATTGTGGTGTTGGCCGATTTGATGTCATATTCCGTAATCCGGTCAATAATGGGTGTTCTCGACGAGACATACGCAGAACGCCTGAAATAATCAGAATACGTACGACGTAGTACGTAGAACCCCCTATTATCGCGGTTTAGAGCACTGTTTTCCATTTTTCATATAAAGTTCGTCTCGTACGACTCGCAGGAGATTTCACAATAGTCGTTTGCGGCGAGTGCGGTCGCGATTCGTACGCTTGCAACGGTTCCGTCCTCATCGTCGTGGCCGGCCATGCGACCACGCTTGATGCTCATGATGCTGATAGCAACGCCATGGTGATTCAGCACACCAACCGTAATTCTATCCCGATTGGGGTTATAGTCTATCATATCACATGAGACCAGACACACATGGTTGGTGGCGCTTTTAACCATAATTCGCATATGATGTCTCCCTTTGTGAAAGTTAAAAGAGCGGGACCGTGATGGCCCCGCTCTTTTGCTATCGCTCGATTACGCCTGGGCCTTGTCAAAGGCGTTGGCCGCCGCGATGAAGGACTTGGCGAAGTCGGAGCCGAAGGGCTCGCAAACCGCCTTCATGTGCGCGTTGTACTCCTTGCTGCCGACAGCATAGTCGAGCAGGCGGACCAGGATGTGGCCGTAGATCAGGAGCAGCATCGGGCGGTTGCTCTTCTTCTCGAAGAACTTGACGAACTTCTTGGTGTTCATCTTGGCCTTGATGGCCTTGCCCTTCTTCTTCTTCTGACCGTACTTGACCGCGGGGAGCTTCTTGACGCCGTCGATGCTGCCGAGGATCTCACGCAGCTCCTTGTAGGCCTTGACGGATCTCTTGTCCTTCTTGGCCAGGCGCTTGCAGATCTTCTTGCTCGCGATGGACTGCAGGTTCGTGGCGGTGAACACCCTGAGCAGGTTCTTCACACAGGCACGGGTCTCGTCGCGGTCGAAGAGCCGACGGACATCGGTGTCGCCGGTGATGGCCATGCCGCTCTGGCGGAGCTCCAGCTCGTAGAAGCACAGCAGGAGCTTCTTGAGCTCCGCGCCGTCCTTGGACATGCGGCAACCCTTGATGCTCTCGTTGAAGCGGGTGACCTTCGTGGCGATCTTCTTTTTCTTGCCCTTGAAGATCTTGGCCTTCTTGACCTTGCGCATCTTCACGGGCGCGATGCCGAAGATACCGAGGACCTCCTTGATGAAGCGCACCAGGATCTTGTTGCGCGCCGGGTCCGTCTCGTCCTCAATGATGACCATGACGACCGGAGCCTTGCGGTTCGCGGTGAGCATGGTCAGCAGCTGGGCCACGCCGAGGCTGATGCCGGCATCGTCCATGGACGGGTTCTTGATAGCCTTTTTGACCTCCTTGATGGTCTTCTTGAGCTTGATGCTTCCGTCCTTGAGGCCGTTGATGGTGTCCTCGTCGGGCAGGAAGGATAGGGTCTCGTAGTTGGCGATGATGGTGCCATCCTCGTCCTTGAGACCCTTGGCGTTCTTGGCGAGGCTAAACGCGACCGTGTTCTTGTACTTCTTGAACATCTTGGTGGCGGCTGCCTCATTGGTGATGAGTAACATGTCGTTTTCCTCCTTGTTTGGTTGTTGTGGTTGGGATCCGCCGTCATTATCACCTATGTCAGGCGGCAGATCATTTTATAAGCACCGCTTGCGCGGATTACTTACTGGGCGTCCTCCAGCATGGACTGGATGATCGGACGGATGAGGTTCTTCATCTGCTCGCGGTTGATCGCCTGGGCATAGGTGTGGTCATCCAGCCAGACGAACAGCGGAAGCACGAGCTCGTCGAGGGCCTTCATCGGGTCGCCGACGACCTTCATGTTGATACCCCAGTTGGGACTTGCCTCGTTGGTCTCGATGCTGTAGAGGATGTCGATGTCCTCGTCGTCATCATCCTCGTCATCCACTGGGGCGGTTGCCGGCTCCTCGGATGCGTCCGGACCATTGTCGTCGCTGTCATCGGGATCCTCGTCGTTGGTCTCTCCGGTGGCATCGACCAGATGGGGCTCATCCTCATCATCGTCGTCATCGGAGTCATCAACGGGATCGGGGTTGTCGCTCACGGGCTCCAGATCGGCGACCGCTTCGGCCGCCGGCTCATGAATGCCGGAACGTGCCACCTCGTCCTCGTCTTCATCGTGCTCGGCCGCCTTCTCCTCGAGATCATTGGTATTCTCGGGAGCCGCCTCCGGCTTCTTGAAACGACCAAGGAACTGGTCGGTCGTCATGTTCTCGTCGTTCTTGACGATGATGGTCTCAGGATTCTCGACGGTGGGAAGGTCGTTTTCGGGCTTAGGATCCGGAACGTCGACCGAGATCTGGCGCAGTTTGCCACCGATGCGAACCATCTGTTTCTGTACCATTGCTTCTCTCTCCTCCTGTGTCATTCCGTCTAACATTGCGTTTCTCATTTCCTTCTTGTCCTCCTTGTCCTTGGGACGAATCTCCGATGGGAGAAACGTCCCGTTGCATTCGGGGCAGTACACGTGACTGAAATCCGTGGTATACCTGAGCTTGCCTCCACAACGGATGGCCTTCTTGGCCTTATTGTCATAGCTCACAAGCTTGGTACACCTGA
>Ga0256407_10001018_pt1 | contig 62342 bp, 39 predicted proteins | sample RumenRJG_04DNA_FD_193489 | JGI IMG/M metagenome (GOLD analysis project Ga0256407, IMG submission 193489) | Bovine rumen microbial communities from Lethbridge, Alberta, Canada - RJG_04 | ecosystem: Host-associated > Mammals > Digestive system > Stomach > Rumen | place: Canada: Alberta... | reverse complement strand
CGCCGTCGAAGTTGATGGCAATCTCGTCGCCCACCTCCACCTCAGTGCCGGCAACGGGGTCGAAGGTCACCTCGGCCACCACAGCCTTCTTGATGGGATAGACAGCCTCGAACGGAGTCTGCTCGTTAGTCTGGTTGTTCTCGAGCACCACCTTCACGGTGAACTCGCCCTCACCGGCCACGGTGACGGTCTCGCCCGGGAACAGGTTCATCATCGTCATCGAGGTAGCGGGGTCGCTGCCGTCGGTGGTCACATAAGCCTGGAAGTTGTCGCCGTCGAAGTTGATGGCAATCTCGTCGCCCACCTCCACCTCAGTGCCGGCAACGGGGTCGAAGGTCACCTCAGGAACGATGACAGGAGCCGCGATGGTGTAGACCGCACGCACTTCCTCGCTCTTATGACCATCGGCATCCTGGCTGTAAGCGCGGATGGTGGTTTCCTCATTGATCAGTACTCTGCCCTTCGGGGCCACATCGCCATAGACAGCAGGATCCTTGCCATCGCTGGTGAAGGTGACCGACTGTCCGTTCTCGCCCGGCAGAATGGTTACCCATGTGCCGGCAGGCACCGGTCCCGGTTCGGGATTGAAGGTAGGAGCGCCCACCACCACGGGGCCACCCGTCACCGTGTAAGTAGCGGTGACCACCTGGCTGCGCTGCTCATTGGTAGGATCCTCCACAAACGCCTTGATGGTGAAGGAACCCTCCTGGTCGACCGTTACCTGCTCAGGATTGGTGAAAGCCGACTTGACATCGCTCAGCGGGCTCTCAGGATCGCTGCCATCGGTGGTGTAGTAAAGCAGGAGTCCGTCCTCATAGGAGATGTTGACGGTGCTGCCATACTCAACACTCTGGTCGGCTGCGGGGTCAAACACCGGAGCGGGCACGGAGGGAGCCTCGGCCTCGGGTGTGAACTTATAACCGCCGAACTGCATTTTAGAACCGTTACAGAAGATGTAATACGTCTCACCGGCCTCGACATCGAACTCAAGGGTGCCGATAAACTTTTCGCTGAACGTATTGTCAGCACCGATTGCCACCTCGGTCGGTGTATCGCCATCGGCCAGGAACTTCAGGTCGGCAGTGGGCAGGGGAGCGCCATCCGACAGTTTTGCCACATAGGTGGTCTTGCCAGCATTGATGTAGACCCAGCAAAGCACATGACCGTTTTTGGACGGTGTAAACATGTAGTAGGTTCCCTGTTTAGGCAAGTTGCCCTGATCAGGATTATAGCTAGAGGAACCACCAGTGCTGCCAAGTTCTGCATCCTTCGGGTTGTTAGTGCCGACGACACTGACCACCCGGGTCTTGACTTCCGGCTGGCCCGTCTCATCATTCATGACCATCACATTTTGTCCAAAGAGATCAGCGCAATAAGCTTTAGCAGTAGAGAGCTTGACGGAATAGTTTTTTGTACTATGGTCATTGCCCAATACCAGCTTTGCGTTAGCGGTCGACAACGTGTACCCATTGGAATAGGTACCCGTCTCAGAGAAAAGCGCGGTCTCAGCCGTCTGTGCCTGTGCACCGAAGGCCAGGAGCACCGTCGCCATCAAAGAAAAGAATTTCCTCATACGCATTTTTTTTAGGTTAGACATTTAGTTAGTAGAAAATATAGAATTGGATTCTATTTCAACCTATCAAGGAATGACCACCTTGCGATGGTCGCGGATGTAGATGCCCTTGAGCTTGCCCGTGGCGCGGCGGCCCTGCAGGTCGTAGAGCACACCGCCGGTATGGGATGCCGGCTGCACAGTCAACTGCTCAATGCCGCTCTCCACGTAGACGGGATTGGAGGGAGCCGACTCGCCCTGGTCGTAGACAGCCGTGACGGTAAACTCCGCATCGTTGAGGTGCAGGAAATCCGTATTGTACGACTGTTGTCCGGCGGAAGTCTCCCCCACGAGTTCCCCATGGTTGTAGATTCTGTAGCCCATAAGAGCGATATCCTGCTGTGCCAGATACTCAGGCACGAAGGACACATCGTCGACAAAGAACTTGTTGCCGTTGTAGCTGGTTCGGTGGATGGCGAAGTAGCGTGTTCCCTCCGGGAGGTTGTACTCATACTTGACCCAATCAGCGCCCTTGACCGACACCTCACTGCCAAGGTCGGTGAAACTCTCCGGCTCCGTATCGGTGGCAGAGGCGCACACATTGAACGTCTCAGTGAAACTGTTGGTGCATCTTGCATAGAAAGAAATGGTCTGCGCCCGTCCTGAGAGTTCGGGAGATATGAGCCAGTCGTCGGCCATGAAGCTCGATGACATGAGCATTTTTTCCCCGTCGTAAGCACTCCAGATATCGTCGAGCCCCTTTCCACCGGTGCCCAGCACCACCTCGGATGGATTCATCACGATGAAGGCATGCGGAAGGGTGCGGTTGGGCCAGATGTAGTTCTCGCCCCAGCTGTAAGTGAGCGACTGGTCGCGGTCGACGAGCACCCAATCGCCAAGGTCGGAGATGGTGAAGTCGTCATACTGCTCAAAACCCTCCATGAGTGCAGTTTCCTCAGTGCGCGGCGGTTGCGGAGCCATCCAAGAGAGGACACCCTGCTGGCATGACAGATTCTGCGGCACGGGATAAGAAGGATAGCGCACCTGCAGAGAATCAGTCCGGGTGGTATTGTTGTCCGTATTGTTGTCGGCGGGATACTCCACCACAGCATAGACACCGGTCTGTTGCGGCATGCCAGCTGTTGCCGTTACCGGCACCATCACCTCAACAAGGTCGCCCACTTTGATAGCCGGTCCGTTGATGGAGCCAGCCTTCTGCCCTTGCGCATAGACTTCTACTGTATAAGCATTCTCCGGCACTTCATTGCTTCCCAGGTTGGTGACGGCCACTCTGACGGTACGCGGCTCACCGCTCCGCAGATAGGCCGGCAGCCGTGTGATACGCGCCGTAAGGTCATCTTCGTACTGGTTGTAGATCATGATATTGTCGACGTAGACCAGTTCGACGGTATTGGTGAGCGTGGTTTCGAGCGCCACATAGCAGGAAGGCTGTCCGGCTATGGCATCGAGCGGCACCACGGCGCGGATATATTGCCGGGCCAGGCTCTCATCGCCCATATCGAGCTCGGCCACCGTTTCGAAATTGACCCCATCGGTAGACACTTTTATTTTTAAGGGGCGATCCATGGCATAGTCGTAGAAATAGTAGAGCGACATGACCGGTCGGTTACAGTCCGTGAGGCATAGGCGTCCGGTCTGCGCACGTGTTGTCTCCTCGATGGTGGTCTGCATCTCATCGATCACATTGGTAGAGATAGCCAAGAAACCGTTGTCGCCATCCTGCGAGAAGCGGTTGTCGGAGATTTCATACCAGCGGGTGCGTCCCGGGGTGACCGGTTTGAACCACAGGTGGGAGGCGAATCCGTCGGGGAACGACTCGATGAACGGCAAGCCATACGGTTCGCCGATGATACGCGTCTCTGTGGTTGTCTCTTTACCCTCTCCAGTCTCAGAAATCGGTTTGACATAGTAATACATAAGTCCCTGTCCGTCGACCACCACCGTACGTGCCACGGGATAGTGGTACTGCTGCTCAAGCTCCTGGTATCGAATTTCAGCGGCCGCCTCGAGCCACTCGATATCCACCACATCCTCGAACGAGGTGGCAGTGAGCCCTTCGGCCAGCATAGTGCCGGTAGGCTGCATATAGCGTTTGATGCTGTATTTCAAGTTTTCTGTATCGATATAGCCACCATGTACGCCCAACGAAGGAGCGTCCCATGTGACGACAGCGTGATGGGTGTCATAATCGTAGGTGAAGTGCAGGTTCTGCACCGGTCCAGGCTGGTCGACGCCGATGAAAGCCTCGGCCTGAACGGGGTCTGAGGGTCCCTGGCTGTTGACTGCAACCGCCTTGTAAGTGTGCAGTCCTCCCGTGACATTCGTATCCTCGAACGACAGCACCTCTCCCGGCTGCGGGTTGGGGAAGGTGAGAATGAGTCTGTTGTCGCGGTAGAGTTCAACACCGGTGATAGACTCCAGGTTGGAGCCGTCGACAGCAACTACCGGTGCCTTCATGGACACAAGAGCCGAGAGGGCACCTTTCTCGCCCGGTGTGACGGTGAGGTCGGTTACGGGCCCGGGTGCCTGCTGGCTGATGGTCTCGCGGAGGGAGATATCATCGATGAAGAGATAGTTGGAGTAAGGGTCGCCCACCGTGCAATGGTGGAAGCCGATGCGGTAGTCATCGCTCTCCTCGACCGTGAACACCGCGGTATAGACCGTGGCCGACTCCTCGGTGACTGCTGTGAGCGGCAGGATGTTGGTGGTGAAGGAAGAAACCCGCTTGCTGGTTCCGAGGAAGACAGCGAGGCTCTCGCTGCCGAACATCTCGATGTAAGACTTGAAAGAAAGTTCATAGGTCTTACCCTCTTCAAGTTCGAAAATAGGTGTGATGAGCCAGTCGTCGGCATCGTAGTTGCGCTCACACTTTGCGGCCTGCTCGATGTCGTCGTAGCGCCAGAGGTCCTCATCGTTGTTCTCATTGGCCACGGTGAAGGTCTCAAAATCGCTGATGTCGTCGAACTGCTGTGAATAAGGCAAAGCCACCTGCGCCCTCACGAGAGCTGCCGAGGCAAGCATTGCAAGCAAGAGAAGATTTCTGGTTTTGGAAAAGAACTGAATCATTAGCGCCATATAGTTTGTTAAGTTTAGGTTATCTAATCACTATCTTACTCACCGAGCCTCCCTTTTCAACGATGTAAAGCCCCGGTTTTAGTTGTCCGGCCGTGACGGGCTGTCCGCCGAGGGTGTAGAAATGCGGAGCACCGCTCTCCTGCCCCACCGCCGAGGAGATGCCTCCACCGATAGAGACCCCATTCTGCGCCGCATTGAGCACGGCACCCGTAGGATAGCCCGTGGCGCGGTCGGCCTGTGCGGTGACGAAGGCCACGACCCTCAAAGAGCCCTGTGTCCATGCATCATCAACATCAATGGAGAACGACTGAGAGAAATGCGTGTCGTCCGTCCACTGGATGCGGTCGCCCGACTGCCGTGTGAGAACGGCTCTGAGCACATTGTCGTGGTATTTCTTCGTTGCGTCGCCCGCCTGCGAGCCCACCGCCAGCACATTGTCCTCGACAAGGAACACATTGATGGTGGCCCGCGGGAAGAGTGTTTGGAAGAAACTCTTTGCCTCGCCGCGGACGAGGACATTGACCATGCCATTCTCTATTGTCAATTCAGGCATGAGCGAGACAAAGGCCCGTTTTTCGGCCGCCATGCCGAACACCGTCTGCATATCACTGGCCGAGAATCCACCGATGGTGAAGGCCGGCGTATCGCCTACGAGCTGGCTGCGGTCTATCATAATGAAAGGATTGCCATAGACGCCGAACTTGAGATAAGGCTCACTGGCCTCGATGGTAAACTCATCGTTGCGGTAGCCCACATGGTGCGCCACCCATGCCACATCGGAGCGTCCCTGGACCACCTGCTCGAGCAGTTTGTCGACAGGCGGGCAGTTGACACAGGGCAGCGAAGTGAAATGCTCGAGGAGCAAGGTGTGCGGATAGGTGGATGAATAGACGAAGAACGGGATGCGCAAGGTGTTGTTGGCCGTACGCCCGTCGTCAACTCCCTCTGCGGAGAGCGTCACTTAGACGAAATGCTCGCCTTCCTCCAGCCCCTGCAGCGAGAAAGACTTCGAAGCCTCCCTCATCTCCATCGGGGCCAAAACGCTATAAGTAACCCCATCGGACACGGGCTCACCACCATCAAGGCTCCAGCTGAGCGTATAGGCGCTGACATTCTGTGTGCCCAGGTTCTCGACACAAACAGAGGCATTCATCTCAGAGCCCGCAGCATAGCAGAGGCTGTCGGTGGAACCATCGATGACAGCCATATCATAATCAGGCAGTTCCGCTTCGACCACAGCCCGAATGAAGAGGATGCCTACCCCATCGTTGTGGTAGTCAGCCCACTGGTTGTCGACCGCCACGAGCGAGGTATTCTCATCACCGCTGCCTTTGGCCAGGATGCCCCTGACGCCGTCGGGCTGCGTGAACGTATAGCCGATGTAGAGTTCGTCGCCATCGACGGAGAACGGCTCATTGAGCGTCACCTCATTCCATCCGTACTGCACAGTGCCGAGGCTCTGCACCACAACCGAGCTCTCGCCGAGCGCCTTGCGAATCCACACCGACGCCTTCTCCACCCCCTCGCGGAGGGCAACCTGGATGCGCACTATTTTTCCATCCTTGTAGCGCTGCATGGTAGCTTTGGGCAGACGTATGGCCGCGGAGAGGCGAGCCTCGCCCTCGATGCCGATGACATCGGCGCCCTCCAGGTCGTCGGAACAATAGCCAAGAAGATGCGTGTTTTGCGCCGAGATACCTAAGGAGAAGCACCACGACAGGATGAACAGGGACAATAGAATATTACGCATAGACAGTAGTTCGTTTAGGGTTAAGGTCAACTATTTAAAACTTATTTTATCTTAAAAACAAGTATTTGTAAACCATTAGTTTACATTACGAAAAAGGAGGGAGCGCCAGCCCCCTCCTCAAGATAATAAGTTGATAAAAGCGAATTATTTCCTGACCATCTTTTTACCGTTAGAGATTACTACACCCTTAAACGAAGCAGCCACACGACGACCCTGCAGGTCATAGGCAGGAGCAGCGGTCTGGTTGCCGGCGATGTGCCTGATGCCACTGACGATACCCGTATTGTAGAGCACGGGATGACCGCCCACTTCCTGGCTGAGGAACCAGACGCCGGGAGCGGCCTCTGCCAAGAGGTTGTAGACGGTATCGTCGGTAAACCACTCGATAGGCGTGACAGGCAGAGCGGGCCAGTCGGTGACAGGGTCGAAGCAATTGGTAATCTGAATGTTATTGCCACGGGCGAACGACTCGCCATTGGTGACCACACCCATGTTGTAGCAGTTGTTGGTAACCGCATCATTGCCGAGCCATCCTGAGAGGCCGCCGGCTTCCCATCCACTGGAGATATTGCCCGCATTGTAGCAGTTGAGGAGCGTGAGGTGGAGCTCACCCGACGTGTTGCATCCCACGATACCGCCCGCATTCTGGTCGGTGGTGGTGACGGTAGCCTCGTTGCCCAACTGCTCGAGCAGTGCCTCGCCATTGCCGCTGACATGACCGATGAAAGCCGCAGCGAAGTTCTTGCCGTTGACGACAGAAGAAGCGTCGATGGTGAAGTTCATGATATGCGCGCCAGCCGTAATCTCGCGGAAGAAGCCCACATTGGCCTCGCCCGGCAGGTCGATGAAAAGATTGCTCACCACATGTCCCTGGCCGTCGAAGGTACCGCAGTAGGGAGCCGAAGCCGTAGCGATGCCGCTGAACTCCACCCCCTCGAAGTTGATATCCTGCGAGAGCTTGGCATTGAGCGAAGCATCCACCTTGTTGACCATGGCGGCGAACCACTTGACATCGGTGGCCGAAGCCAGCGTGTAGACACCCTCCTCGGGAAGGATATACTCCGTGTCGGGAGTGCCGCACACAGTGCAGATGCCATCGGTGAAATGATGGTCGTCGCGGGTAGCCCCCTCCGTGTTGGAGTAAGTCACCTCAGCGCCCTCTTTGGGATTTCCGGCACAGTCGAGCGCACCGTTGGCATAGACCAGCAGATGGTCGGGCAGGAAGGTAGGATGGAGGTCGCGCGGCTCGGAAAGGTTCTGCCGCCAGAATCCCGCATCCTGGTTGTCGTTGAGTGCGTAGGCCAGTTTGCCGGACTCCACAGCGCCCTCTTCGATGACCGATGCCCCTTGGTCGGCATAGAGGTGGAAGATACGCTCGGCCGTGATGCCGGTGCTGTTACGCCAGAGCGAGTTGGACCCGTCCTGACCGCTCTCGAGGACACCCGTGTTCCAGAATCCCCTCACCTCGACGGAGCCATGTCCGCCGAACCATCCGGCTATGATGGCGCTCTCGCCTCCACCGCTCACATTGCCCATGTTGTAGCAGTTGGTGATGCGCGTGGCCGGTCCGCCGTTCATCACGACGCCAATGAAGGCACACACATTGTTGCCGGTACCGTAGACATAGCCCTCATGGCCCACATTTTCGAGTGTTACCCATCCGCTGCCGTCGGAGCAGCCGATGATGCCACCCACCTTGTCGCCACCCCGGATTTCATTGCCCGGTCCGGCGATGAAGTTTTTGATGACACAGCCTCCGTTGACGACACCGAAGATACCGATGCGCTCGTCGTAGCTCTCATAGCGGAGGTTGTTGACGGTGTGGAACTGCCCGTCGAAGGTGCCCACAAAGCGGTTGTCACTGTTGCCGATAGGTGTCCATGCCACATCGGTCATGTCGATGTCGGCGGTGAGGACGGCATTGGCACCGTTCTCGCCACCGTTGACGATGGCAGCGAATTCGACGAGGTCGGTGGCGTTGGTGATTTGGTAGACACCATCCACCTGGTCGATAGCATTGGCTGCGGTGGATGATAGCCATAAGGCTGTTATGGCTATCATTGAATGTAGATTGATTTTCATAATGTATTTGGTTAGAATGATTTATTTGGTATGCTCGACCCGCTCAAAGGGTCGGCATATCGCTCACGCAACAAAGTTGCGATTTTTTAATGCCTTGGCTTAATGCTTCAGCTTGAGGGTAGCGGTGTTGCCTTTTTGCCAGGCGGAGTATTGTATTTTGCCGTTGGAGACGGAGGCGATGCGTAGGGTGCGTTCGGGCGCCGTCCACTGGCCCTCTTGGGGTGAGAGGGTGACGGTGAGACGCTTCTTGGTGCGGGTGGCCTCGAGACGGGTGATGAGGTAGCCTCCCGTGCGGTAAGCGAAGCCATCGCCGTCGTCCTCATAGAGTTGGCCGCAAGCTTTTCCCTCGTTGTCGAGACAGACATAGAGCGTGAGCGAGTCCGTCCGCATGTCGGTGGTGCTCTGCGCCAGGTTGGCCACGGGAATGACCGACCCCGGGCGCTGCTTGAGAACCGCCTGATAGCGGTCGCCCTTCTCCTCGAGCGAGATGGACTGCCAGGAGCCCTTGTCAGGCTCCGCCACTTCACCTGCCCACTGCGGTATGACCATGAGGTCGCCACCGAGGAGGAACGCCTTGTCCTCGCTGCGGAGCGAGCGGTCCTTGGCATCGGCCATGAAGACCGGCCGCATGACCGGCATGCCACAGACACTGGCCTCGCGGAAAGCCGTATAGACATACGGCATGAGACGGTAGCGGCGGTTGATGGCGGTGCGGCACACATCGAGCACCTCGGGTGTGAAGGCCCATGGCTCCTGCTGTGCGCTGCCCTTGATGCTGTGGTTGCGCACGAAGGGGAAGAAGACGCCCATGGCCGTCCACTGAGCGAGCAAGTCGCCAGTGGCGCTCTCACAGAAACCGCCTATGTCGGGTCCGCTGAAGGGCTGTCCGGAGAGTCCGAGCGTGATGGACATGGGCACGCTGAGCTTCATCTGGTCGACCGACGAGAGGTTGTCGCCCGTCCATGTGGCGGCATAGCGGTGTCCGCCGAGGAAATTGGAGCGCGAGAGGATGAAAGGCCTCTTCTGTGGGTTGGCCAGGAGTAGACCCTGTCTGCTGGCCCGCACCATATTGAGTCCGAAGACATTGTGGAACCTGAGGTGCGGTCCGGGCTCAACGCCCTCGCCCCCGAGATGCCAGTTGTCTACCGGCATGGAGTTTTCCGGTCCGCCGAAGACAGCCGGCTCGTTCATATCGTTCCACACGCCATCGATGCCGGTGGCCATGAAATCCTTGTAGAGCGTAGCCCACCAGCGGCGCACATCAGGCCGTGTGAAATCGGGGAAGTGGCAGGCACCCGGCCACACATCGCCCACGAAAGGTTTTCCGTCCTTGTCCTTCACCCAATAGTCGCCGAAGGAGCCCTGGTCGTCGACGAAGTAGCCTTTCTCCGCCTTTACGCCCGGGTTGATCATATAGACCGCCTTGAAATGGTTCTGGTGGAGATAGTCGTTGAGCCGTTTGGGGTTGGAGAACTCCTTCGGGTTGAAGGTGAAGATACGGTAGCCATCCATATAGTCGATGTCCATCCAGATGACATCGGCCGGAATTTTGTTTTCCCTCAATTTGTCGGCAATCTCCATGACCTGCGTATCAGGCTGGTAGCTGAAGCGGCACTGCTGATAGCCCAGTGCCCACAGCGGCGGCAGCTCCATGGTGCCGGTGAGGTCGACGAGCGCCTTCATGAGCTCCCGGGGGCTGTCGCGCTCGATGACGACGACGCGGAAGGCCGGTCCCTGACTTTCGAAGGTCACCTTATGGTCGAGCGTGGAGATGGTCTGGCGCCACGTATTGTCGGCGATGATGCCGAAAGCCGAGCCATCGGCCCTGACGCCCATGACCCAGGGATGACTCTGATAGAGATGCGACCCACCGTCGACGCCATAGGCCGGCGTATCGATGTTCCAGAGGCCCACGGTGCGTCCGTTGCGGCGTAGCGGTCCCGTCACCTCTCCGGTTCCGTAGAAATCGACATCGCCCTCCACCTGAACGGTGGCGATGCTCTTTCCGTCGGCCGTGGAGAACTGCGGTCTGATGTTCCACTGAGCGGGCAGCGGGTTGAGTGCTTTAGGTTCATGGAGGAAGATGGGCGACGGCTCATGCTGCGCCGCGTCGTACTGGGGCGGATAGAACACCGCCACCCTGTTGTTGGAAACAAAGGCAGCCTGCGCCATTGCCATAGCGGCAATGGTGAGGCTGCCCAAGCACATGACGACTTTTTTTGTCATCTCATCAATGTATTATTTCACTAAAACCTTTTTAACTGAACCATCATTCTGACGAACGATGTTGATGCCATGACGCATGTGCTGTTGACGTACGCCACTGAGCGAGAAGACAGCGGCGGGAGCATTATGAGCGGCTGCCACGGAGCTGATGCCCTCGGAGGCATTGACATACTGACCGTCCTGGAGTATGACCACGCCGTGGGAAGCATCGAGCACAGGATGCAGGTCGGTTCCGATGGTCTGATAGAAGACCACCTTGCCGGCACCCTCGTTGATATCGTAGCAGAGTTTTCCGCTGAACACGTCGGCCTCGTCGGCTGCGGTGACCTGTGCGCCGTTCACCTCGAAGCAGTTGGTGAAGGACACATTGGAGCCATTGTATCGAGCGAAGGTTCGGTTGCCGTCGACTGCCTCAGGCGCCACGATACCGCTGTTGTAGGTATTGACCACCTCGGCCCTGTCGCCCAGCCATCCGGAGATGGCGCCGCACTCGCGCTGTCCGATGATATCGCCCGTGTTGTAGCAGTTGATGATGCGTACATACGCCTCGCTGAGGTCGTTGACTCCGAGGATACCGGCACCGTTGACACCGGCGGCACCTACATTGACCACTGCCTCATTGCCGCAGTTTTCGATGGTAAGCGTATTGCGTCCGATGGAAGTACCGGCGATACCGGCCGAATAGCCCGTGGAATAGATTTCGCAGGAAGCATCGACCACCACATTCTTGATGGTAGCACCGCTCACCACACCGAAGAGACCCTTGTTGCCGTCGGCAGCCTCGATGAGCATGTTCTTGATGCGGTAGCCGTGGCCGTCGAAGGTGCCGGAGTACGGACGTTTCACATCCTCGCCGTTCTCTTCGTCGATTTGCTGATAGAAGCGAGTGCCGATGCCCTCGAACTGAATGCCGGCCATATCGATATCGTTGGCAAGGTCGACAATCACATTGCCGTCAATCTCGCCATTGTTGATGGCGTCGGCCAGGTTCTTGAGCTGCTGACCGTTGCGGATGATGCGTGCGCCGCACACCGAGCAGATATCGTCGACATACTGGTGATCGGCTCTCTGCGGCTCACCCTGCGTATTGGAATAAGAGATGTCGGAACCCGGAGTACCGTCGCAGTTGAGCGAACCATTGGCATAAACCAAGGCGTGCGACTCGAAGGGCACGGGATAAGCATCGTCGTAGAGGTTCTGTCTCCAAGCCTGCGTCTCGCCACCCTCATTGAGATGGTAAGCCAGCTCACCGGAAGCCACCGCCTCGCGTGTCACCACCTGTGCGGCATTCTCCCAGAAGTCAGTGATATTGTCGGTGTAGAAGCAGTTGATGATATTTCTCACGTGGCGTGCGATAACGGTAGAATTGCCGGTGAGCATAAACTCGGAAGGAGCCACGTAGCAGTTTTCGATAATGGTCTCCACCTCGCCGTGTGCATAGCCGATGATGGCAGCGCTGCCCTCGCTGTAAGGCGCATTGAGCGAGCCAACGAAAGCACAGTTGCGGAAGACGGGCGACTCATGGGCCACAGCGCAGATACCGCCGTGAGTAGCATCGCCGGGATAAGAGCCCGTGATGTCGAGCGCCACCACCACATTCTCGATGAGCGAGGAGCCGCGGGTGACGAAAGTCAGACCGCCGATGAAGCGCTGTGTGCTCTCGATAGAGCCGGTAAGAGTAAGGTTGCGGATGACCGCATTGGAGATGACCTTGAAGAGGGCCACACCGTCGTACGACACATTGTAAGCCACCTTTATGCTGTGCTCCTGTCCGTCGAAGACGCCGTCGAAGGCACGTGCCTCATCGCTCTCGTTGGCAGTGAAGGCATCACCACCTATCATGACATCCTTGCGGGTGTACTCGGTGAAGTCGATATCGGCAGCGAGGCGGGCATTCACCTTCTTATTGCCATGATTGACGAGTGCTGCGAACCAGTTGAGCTCGGCCGGTGTGGCGATTGTATAGAAGCCGTCGGTGAGCGGGAGGAAATCCTTGTCGACATCGCCGCAGACCGAGCAGATACCATCAACGAAGGTGTGCGGGTCGCGGTTGGACTCGTTGACATTGGAGAAAGTAGCCTCTCCCCCTTTCGAGGAGCCGTCGCAGTTGAGGTCGCCCACGGCATAGACCACACCGTGAGAAGAGAAGGGCACGGGATGCATGTCGACGCCCAAAGTCTGGTACCAGATGACATCCGCACTCTGGTTGCCGTTCATCTGATAAGCCACGGCACCCGAGCTGAGGTCGTACTCATCCTCACTGATGAGTGTGCCCTGATAGCCATAAGAGTCGAAGTTGTTGGTACCCTTTCCGTTGCCGTTGCGCCAGAGCGAGTTGGAACCGTCCATACCGATGACGAAACCCGCGTTGTAGCAGTTGGTGATAACGCTGTTGGAGTCGCCCACCCATCCGCAGAGAGCCGCGCACTCACGTCCACCGGAGATACCGCCCGTGTTGAAGCAGTTGAGCAGACGGATACCGCAGGCGCTGCTCATGCTGACGCCGCAGATACCGGCCGCATTCTCCTCGGCGGCACCGATGCTGGCCTCATTGCCGCAGTTTTCGAAGGTGACAGAGCCACCCCCGTTGGTACCGCCGGCGATACCTGCCACGAAGCGCTTACCGGAGATGAAGCACGACCAGTCGACGATGACATTCTTGATGTACGCGCCGTCGTTGAGCACACCGAAGAGGCCCACATACTCCTGCTCAGGCAGTTCGAGCGTCATGTTGCGAATGAAGTGCTGCTGTCCGTCGAAAGAGCCCGAGAAGGGGCTGCTGACGGTGCCGATGGGCTGGTGGGTAACCCCCGTCATATCGATATCGGCCGTAAGCACGGCGCTGACAGCGCCATTGCCGCTGGCCACCATGTTGGAGAAGTCCTCCAAATCCTGTGCGGAGCCTATCTGGTAGACGCCGTCCACTTGTTCAAGAGCGTAGGCCCTTGTGCTTCCTAACCACAGGCATGCCATGGCAAGGAGCGTGAAAAGTAAATTTTTCTTCATTGTGATAAGGTTTTAGTTATTTAATCCATTCAGCATTGACTGTCTCATTAAAGATATCGATGGTGATGCGGTAGACACCGTCTTTGGAGATGCACCACTTGGTGTCGGAGCCTCCAGTGCGCAGCCGTTTGTCGGTGAGGATGTCGGTGCCCTGCTTATAAGGATGGAGCGCTTTGGGATACCAACGGTCCTGTCCCTGGAACTTGAAGCTGGTAGGTTCCTCGACCCCCTCATGGCGTTTGAGTTCGCCCTCCCACGTCCAGACATAAGGATTGTCGAGCTGCTGTTTCATGAGAAGCATCTTGCCCTCTTTCCATCCCGCCTCGGTAGCGCCACCGCCGATGAACAGCTCGCCCCAGGGCTGGCATATCTCACCCTTGAGCCGTTTGGCCGCGGGAGAGACATGAAAACGGTAATGCCCGTCGGCCACGACCACCTGCCACGCCTGGGCATCAGCCCGGTCGGTGACGGTGAGTTCTGCCCCATGGTTCACGATATTGGCATCGGGCAGCACAGGAGCGAGGAACTGCGTGGTCTTGCCCACCTTCTTGGTAGTAATGATTTTCAGTTCGCCGGGAAGCAGTTCGCCAGCATATTTGAAGTCGTCGTCATCGACCATCACAAGTTTCTGCGTGCCGCCCGGCACAGCCGACCCTGTGATCCACAGCTGCTTGTATTGCTGCGCCGAAATGGTGAGGGCCACCAAGAGCCCCACGGCTATAGAAGCAATCCTTTTCATATACGATTAATAGACAAGTTTGACATTGATTTCACTATTGCAGGGAGTCTGGCCCACGAAGACGGTCACCTTGCGTGTAAGGTTGTTGTAGTTCCAGGTTCCATTGGAGAGCGTCTGTCCGTTGACGGTGACAGCATTAGGTCTGTCGACAGCAAGGAACTCCACGGTATAAGCCCTGTTCTCCGGCATGCCCGGGAAACTGCCCTTTCTGGCGCAGATGGTGAGCGTATTGTTCTGATGGCGCAGCAGCGTGGTAGTGCAGAGGCCTTTTTTGTATCCCTCGGTATCGCCCTCGTCCTCATAGTATGTGTAAGCGCCGTCGGCACCGGGCACCACTTTGAGGATGAGTCTGTCGGGTCTTGTATTGAGGTTCATGACCGGCGGATAGTTGACGATGACGGAGCCAGCCTTGTAGAAATAAGGAATCTCCTCCTGTGTATAAGCATCGGTAAAGACCCTGTTGCCCTCGACCACCGTGTTCCGGCACACATCGTACCACTTGCCTTCGGGGAGCCAGGTGCGGCGTGAGGCCTTGCCGTCGTTGCCGGTAGGCGTGACGACGGGCGCTACGAGGATATCATCGCCGAACATATACTCATCCTCGAAGAGATACGCATTGCTGTTCTCCGGCGAGTCGTAGTAGAGCGGTCGGCAGATGGACACTCCGGTATCATAGGCCTGGCGTGCCGCGGTGTAGATATACGGCATGAGCGCATAGCGCAGGCGTACGGTCTCGAGGAGGAGCGGGAAGTTCTCGTACTTCCAGATGCGGCGCTCAATGCCCGGCCAGTTGGTGGCATGGGTGCGGAAGACCGGTGTGAAGACACCATACTGCATCCATCTGAGATAAAGTTCGGGATTATTGCCGTCGTACTGCTGATGTCCGCCGAGGTCATGTCCCCAATAGCCGAATCCCACGTTGGAAGCCGTGGCGGTGAAATAAGGTTGCCATGCCAGGGTGCCATAAGTGGTGAAGGAGTCGCCGGAGAAGCCAATGGGATAGCGGTGGCTGCCCAGTCCGCCCCACCGATGGAAGATGAGCGGGCGGTGGTCGGGCCGGTTGTTCTTCATGTCATTGTAGAAGACATGGTTGCACCAGAACGTCTCGCCGAGTCCGTCGACAAACTTACTGGTGAGATTCTGCTGCCAGTCGATCCACCAGAAGTCGACCCCCTGTTTCTCTCTTGCGCGGATGATGCGGTTGAACATATTGTGGTAGAACTTCGGGTCGCTGAGATTCCAGGGCACCACCTTGGCGCTCTTATCGAGTCCCATGTCATCACGCAGTTCGGTGAAGAAGTCCTCATCATCGTCTACACCGTCGGCGGGGTGCAGGTTGAGGGCCACCTTGAGTCCGTTGTCGTGCATCCACTTGATGAGTCCTTCGGGGTCGGGTATGGCCGTGCGGTCCCAGGTCCATCCCGTCCATCCCTGTGTATGCCAGTCCATATCGAAGATCATGACATCCATGGGGATATTGTTTTGCTTCACGTCGTTGACGATTTCCATGAACTCATCGGAAGTATAGCGCTGGTACTTGCTGTACCAATAACCGAGCACATAGAGTGGCGGCATGGGCTGACGTCCGGCCACCTTGATGAAATCGCCCAGTGCTTTTTTGTACTGGTGACCATAACCGAGGAAATACCAGTCGACCGCCTCTTTATCAACGGGTTGTGCCACCCAGTCGATTCCGTCGCACTGCTTGTCGAAGGCGAAAGAGGTGGAGCCGTCGCCCCTCTTGGTGAGCGGCGACTCATCGATGATGCTCCATCCTGCTCTGGAGAGGAGACCATTCTCCAATTCCTGCCTTTTGTTGTCGCCAATTTGTCCGTCGAGTGTTCGGGTGGTACCTTTCAGGTTGAGCGCGTCGTCCTTGCCCGGATACCAGAGCACGGGTCGGCCATTGAGTGAAAAAGCCACCGAAAGCACCTCATCGGACGGTTTGTCGGCCGATATTCGTCCGCCTACTTTATATTTAAGCGAGAGCGCCTCGGTCTTGATATAGAGGAAGCCGTCTTTCTTCTCGGTGGTGAACTTAGGCACAGGCAGGTTTCGGTTTACCACGGCGAAGGTAGCCCTGTCTTCGAAGAGCTGCCTGTCGCTGTATTGTATACGTATCATTTCTGGTGTGAGCACGGTGAATCGTGCTTTTCCCTCCTGCACCACTGCGTCGGGATTGGGCTGCGGATTGTATTCGGTCTGTGCCATCAAGGGGCACACAGCCATGCAATAAAACAGAAAAGTGAAAAATCGTCTCATAAGAAGCCAATAAATTGTTTTTTCCGATTGCAAAGATAGGAGAACCCGTGGTGTAAGAGAAAAAACCAATGGAATGTATAAGCAAAAAAGGTATAAAAATAGAGGAAAGCACTGATTATCAATACTTTCCTCTATCCGTCTGTATTAGGATGTATAATGGTAATATTGGGTATTTTCGGCCTTAAATCTCCATTATTTTGTTTTCGAAGAGTTCATTTTCTACTGTTGAGCGGTTTTTGATTCGCGTCTTGTAGGTATTGACGGTGTGAACGGAGTAGTTGAGGAACTTGGCAATCCGTTCGCTGTCGGTGATGCCCAGGCGAATGAGTGCGAAGATACGCATCTCGGAGGTGAGCGACTGCTCGTTGGGCGGCATTTTGCGGTCTTTCTCTTCGAAGAGCAGATTAAATTTCTCCACGAAATCCGGGTAGATTTTGAGGAAGGTCTGGTCGAAGGCCTCGTACATATTCTCCCTTTCGGCATTGAGGGTGGAGAGTTTCATCATGGAGCGGAGGTCGTCGTACTGGCGTGCCACAATTTTGCGGTCAATCATGAGGAATATTTTCTCCAGTTTGGCGATAAACTCGGCATTGGTGTAGAAGGAGCGTCCGATATAAGCATTCTTGATTTTGTCGTCTTCGGTGAGCTGCCTGTTGGCCAGTTTGAGTTGCTCGAGTTGCGTAGCGATGGTCTCGCGGGCCTCGGTAAGTTTTCTGTTTTTCTTCTTAATGAAGAGATAACTGTAGAGGATGACCCCCGAGAGGATGACGAAGAGGCAGCTGGCCGCAATGAGCCAATTGCGCTGACTGGACACCGCCTCGTATCTGTCGCGTTCGATGATAGGCAGGATTTCGCCTATTTCGATTTTGCGCAAGCGTGAGTTGTAGAACTGCACATCGTCGAGCGCCTGGTGCACATAGACACTGGCCCGCTCGTGGTCGCCCTTTTTATAGATGAGGCGCGAGAGATGGTAGAGTGCGGTGATTTCGCGCGTGGCCGTCTCGTTGTCGCAGATGGCCGACTGTGCGAAATACTGCATGGCCTTTTCCTCATTGTCGAGATAGATATAGGCCCAAGCCATTTCGGCGGTAGTCATGGCCTTGAGGTGCAGGTCGGAGCCGCATCGTTCCATCACCTTGTTGAACGCCTCGAGCGCCTGCTGATACTGGTGCTCGCGCATGAGTCTGGACCCTTGGAATGAGAACCATCGTGCCGTGTTGGGCGGTGTGATTTGCATGAGCGAGTCGAGGTAGGCATTGCTCTTGGTGATGTATTTGGTATAGAAAGGCTCCTCGCGCACATAGTCGGCCTGTGCCCTCCACAATTGGCTGTTGTGCTCATAGTAGTCGGCCAGTTGCTGTCCGCTGAGCTGGTTTCTGTCAATCGACTTGAGCACCTCGCCCGCCTCGGTGAGGATGCCGGCCGAGATGAGCGAGAAAGCAATGGCATGCTTGGCCTCTACGATACGGTCGCTACGGTCGGCGAGCTTTGCAGCCACCAGGCATTCGTCGGCATAATGATGAGCCGAATCGTAGCAGTAGCTTTTATACTCGTTGTAGAGTCCGTAGACGAGTTCATAGTAACGGTCACCGGATTTATTATTCTGTATTTCGGCCAATTGCTTTTTCAGGTTGTCGATACGGTCCACACGCTTCTTCTCAAACTGCTCGCGCTGTGCCAGGCTATTGTCAAGCTTGTCAAGCCATTGTTCGGTTTCATTGTCGGCCCACGCGCAGTGAGTAGACACCAAGAAGAAGTAAAACAGCAGAGCGTAGATGTGTTTCATATGTAAATAGTGGTATACGTGTACGGATTAAAGTTTTTTCAAAATTAGGCAAAATCTGCCAAAACAGGAAAACGGGAGATGAAACTTAACGTTTATTAACAGTATAATGATTAGTCAAATTATCTCCGGGATGATTCATACATGCGAGATATGAGAAAAGGTCAGTTTTTTTCTTTTGGTGCTCATGTTAACCGTTTTTTTCCTATATTTGCACTATTACATGCATAAACGGAATGATATGAGAGATATGCCGGTTGTGAGTTCGCAATACTGGAACATTGTCTACGGTCAGACGCCCGGCAATTTCATTAGATAAAGTGAAATAAAAGGAAGTGAAAGGAGCGTTAAGGGCATTTTTGTCTATAATCTCTGGAGCTACAGTAATGGAAAGCCAATGAAGGAAACAGCCGGTGCATCCCTGCGCCGGCTGTTTCCTTCTAAGCTAAATTATGCTAACCTATAATACTAAAACCTAAAAACCAAATCAAATAAAAAGATAATATTTTTATGTATGAATGTTGATGCTTTAGGTTGGTCTATCTCACATAAGGATTGTAGAACCTGCTGAGATAGAGCGACTGCGGAGCCTGCCTATTGACCGTGTTGTAACTCTCGATGAAGGCGGCAGCCGCCTTTATGACTGTATTAATAACATTCGTTTTCATTGTTGTATCTCCTTTTGATTAAAACCGTTTATTTTGTTTTGACACTGCAAAGATAAGGCGGTTTCGGACGGGCAGAAAGAAATGCGCCCATTTTCCATCCCACTTGATGCGACAGAGACTTCAAAAAACGACAAAAAAAGCCGCCCCCAGCGAAAAGTGTCGCATGGAGGCGGTATGAGCGGCAGTAAAACGCCAGATTAGCCTATCGTTTCATACAAAGAACTTACTTCACCATGATTTTGCGTCCGCACACCTTACCGTTCTCAGAGCTGCGGAGGATATAGATGCCATGACCGGGGCGGTTGACGCGCCGTCCCTGCAGGTCGTAGTACTGTCCCTCGCCCTCAGCCTTCGGCTGTGAGAGGTCTTTGATACCGGAAGGATCGAGGAGGTAGCGAATGCCGTTGAGGGCATTGACCTTACCGTATCCCCAGCGCTCTGTGTTAAGAGCCGTATACTCATCATTGACAGAAGAGACGGAGAGCACCGTCTTCACATCCTCGACTGAGAGAGAGGGGTCGCACTGCTTCCAAAGCGCCACGATGCCCGCCACGCAAGGACACGACATCGATGTGCCCGTCTCACCACCATAGGGATATCCCTGCCACTGCATGGACTCGGCGATGGTCTCATCCTCATCGATGGCATAATGGTTCCAAGACGACACGATGTTCCATCCCGGTGCGGAGACCACCGGCTGCTGCACGCCGTTGAAAGAAGTGCCATAGCTGGAGAAGGCTGCGTAATCATCGAGTTTGGAAACGATAGTATAGCCCCATGTGGTATCCTCGGTCTGTCCATTGTAGAGGCGGTTGATGTTGTTGGTGCAGTAAGCACCCACACTGATTACCCCCTCAGAAGAAGTCCAGTCGCTGCAAGACAATTCGCTGTCGCCGTCGACCTCGCCCTTGATTTTGAAATAATCGGCACCGCCGAAGCCATAGACATTGTCCCAGACATCCACCTCGGTGCCCTCGGCGCCCGACACAGAGAGTTCGAAGACATAGTCGTCGTCGATACCCCCTTCGACAGCAACTTGGAAGCCCAGGCGTCCGTAATCATTCTCGAAAGCACCGACAGCAATGATACCGTCGAAATACTGCGCCAGTTCTTCGTCTTCATCGCTCTGAGCGACGTAGGCCATGACATCGCATCCCGGAGTGGCCGTGAATTTCTGCGACGACCATACGGTGGAGACGCGGTTGAACATTCCCACCTTTTTAATATTGACCTGGACGCTGACCTCGCCCCCGTTCCGGCTGTAGCCGGTTGCATTGCCTTCGACCGCCATTTCGTGCTCTCCGCTTTCATCCGGCATCATGCCCATGAAGAGCGTGTTGAAGGAAGGTTCCTCGGCCGTGAATTTGCGGTAGATATGGAGCGGATATCCCCCCTCATTGCCCACAGAGAGTACCGGCACCAGACTTTCAGACAGATCGGTGAGCGCCTCTGGAATGGTTCCTGTTCCGTCGTGCGGACCGTCGTGCGCTCCCGCACTAATGCTCAATACCACCGGCTGTTCGGACTGCTTGGCATAAGCCTCGGCAAAGCCCAGCACCAATTCGAAGAAATCATTTCCCTCTTCGAATTCCTCCTCGAGTTGCTCGTTTTCGACATACGTGACAATCACGATATCGGCATCGGGTGCCATGCCTCCGAAGCCCTGCGGCGACAGCGAGCCGGCCGCGATGCCCAGGGTATGCGAACCATGATACTCCTCATCGTCGTCCGTGGTGAGTTGCTCAATCAGCTCGGGCGTGTCGTAGACAGAGCCGGGCAAGGTGATTTCGCCCACTTCCGGGTCGTTAATGGTGAATGGCCGTCCGCCATCGTCGCCGATGATATAGACACACTTGATGCGCGAGCGTCCCTCAGCATCCTTGAAGGCCGGATGTTGGAAATCGAATCCCGCATCGAAGATGAGGAGCGTGACCCCTTTGCCCGTATAGTCCATATCAGGCAGCGCAGTAGGTCCGTTGAGCATGGACACGCCTGTAGCTTCACGCCCTATATCGGTCATTTTTTTGCCTTTATGGCACTTGTCGATACGCACGATGCCCTCGATGTGCTCCAAAGCCTGCACCTTGTCGACCGGAATCTGTATGACCACCTGCTGTCCGATTTTGGAGCAGACCACCGCACCGGTCTCCTTGATTTGTCGGTACGTTTCGGCGGCATTGTCGCTCTCGACCTTTACCACGAGACGGATTGTCTGTTGCGGGACCACGGCAGTCCCTTCAGCCTTGGCACGGGCAGCTTTTCGCTGCCATGCCGCCTTTTTCTGCTCTATTGAGATTTTTGCCCCAGGAGTGAGTTTACCCTGTGCCATGGCCATTAAGACCATGCAGAGCAGAATAGAAATAAGTGTAAATCTTTTCATGTAAAGTTTTTTATAAAGTTTGATTATTATCAATATGAGAGCCGGTAGAAACTGAGGTGTACCGGTCCGATCAATCCGGCAGGCAGCAAAGGCGAGTCAGCCTTGTAGAATTTGGTAGCGGTATAGGTAAACCGCTGCTTGCAGTCGGGCTGTTCATCACCGATGAGACGGTTGGCCCAGTTGTTCACCACCCGAATCTCCAATTGGTTGATTCCTTTTTTCAGTGCCCGGGTGATATCCATGCGATAAGGCGACTTCCAAAGCGTGCCCATCGGGATGCCGTTGACCACCACTTCGGCTATGCAGCCCACCAGACCCAGCTGGAGCACTACCGGTGCTTTTTTCAAATCCTTTTTAGAGAGTTTGAACGCATTGGTGTAGACCGCCGTACCGGCATAGTATTTGATGCCCGGGTCGGACGACTCCGTATAGGAGATGAGTTGCGGGAACACCGTCTGCGCCGGCCCACCCCACCGCTCGTCGAAGCGGACGGTCCACGGCGACACAATCTGCCGGCAGTCTACCAATTGCAGTTCCGGTGCCACCCCTCTCTCGGGCGCCACCGGTGCCGACTCGAAGACCACGAACACCGCATCGTTTTCCACCAGCGGCAGGTCGACGACGGTGACACCGTCGCTCACCACATAGGTTAGCTTTTCGACGGTGCCCGTCTCCGGATGCCAGAGCGACGGAACACGCCCACAGACACGGAAGAATGCCTTCACCTTTTTTGCCTGCGGCCGTGTGTTGCACACCCAGTAGATTTCGGCCTCGGGTGTGGTGCGGTGCACGAATTTCATGCCATTCATATTATCGGCCCTGAAATCAGGAGCAATATTGCGCAGCGCATCGGTCATGGACTGCCTGCTCAGGTCGACCACGACAGCCCCCTTTGAGCGCAGCGCCTCCAGTTTCTGCTGCACGGCCGGAGCGAAATGGCAGCAACGGCTGTCGATGACGAGCATCCTGTAGCGGACACCGGAAGGAGCGGTGATATACTCGCCGTCGAAATCGACGAGGCTTAGGAGCGCCTCCTTGTTGACATAATCATAATTGTAGGCAGCCGGCACCTCAGGATGTTTGTGTGCGAAGAGGCTGGTGACCACATCGTCCTCGCCATAATAGTAGAGCACATCGGCCACATTGTGCCCCTGCTGGAGCATGAAGCACGAGCGCGCCAGGTAGTCAGTCCAGGCCCTTGCCTGTTCGGCCCACGTCTCATGGCGGTTGAACCACTGTCCGTAGAAGAGCAGTCCGAGTCCCGGCACCTTGTCGTCGACCGGCTGGTGCGCACACTCATGGATGACGAACCGGTTCACGCCGCTCGCCATTTCGAGGTCGGCCGTATGTTTCAGATTGCCCGGATAGAAGCAATAAGCCCCGTTGGCATAGCCATTGACCGTCATCGACTCACAAGCCACATATTTTTTTCCGTAGAGATGCGCCACGGAGGCCGACTCGCGGATGTCGCTCATGCCCATAAACGAGGAAGAGTTGTCCGTTTTCTGTTTCTCCTCGACCACCCACATGGCCGCCATGGGAATATCCGCCTTGCTTTTGGCCGCCATACCGTCGACGAGGTACAGACGGCCATTCTCGTGCGACTCAAAATACGTCTTCATGCCATGCCGAGCCGCTATCTGCGCCGCGTTCTGATACATACACTCCTCGATGAGTTCGCCGATGGTGGTGCGCCAGTCGAAGAGGAACTCCTCGCTCTGCTCCGCGCTGCCCACCACAATGCCCGTGAGCACCGGCATCCACGGCAGGAGGCTGTAGCCCCTTCTGGCCTCAAACTCCTGCATCATGCGCGGCATCCACGTCTCATGGCCCGCCTCATAGCTGTCGATGAGCAAATACTGCGGCAGCCGTCCGTCTGTCGCCCCGCCGTACAGCTGGATATAATGTTCGAGGAAATCAGTGAAAGCCTCGCGGTCTATTTTTGAGACCTCGAGACCAGTGGCCTCTCTCGGTGCCGGGTGGTTGGTCTTTCCGGTGAGCGTATAGCCATAGCGCAATATGCGCCAATTGCCCTTCGGTGCCTTCCACTTGAGCAGTCCGGCCGTATCCATGCACGCTGTGATATCCACCACATCAGTTTGTGGCACCGCCTCCTCCTGTTCGGCCACGGTTTTATAGTCCATCATATCGGAAGGCGTGGCGAATCCCGCCTTTTCCTCGGCATGATTGATTTTAGGTATGGTGAAGAGTTCCACCTCTGGTGTCTGGGACGGTTTCTTGTCGTAGACCACCCGGAAGAAACGCGCCGTGGTGGGCGGGATATTGACCGTGAGGTTATAGATGCTGCCGTGAGGGAGGTCGCAGACACGCCTGAACTCCACCCCATCGATACTGGCCTCAAGATGTTTCACCACGGGTGCCGGTTGTGCCGCCCAGATGCTGCGGTAGAAGCCATCGGCGATGCGGAGCGCCTTGACGATGTACGCCTTGTTGAGCTCAATCAGGTAGAAAGGCTGTTGGTCGGTGCCCCCTACAGAGGATTTCGCCCCCATATCGGCCATGGAAAGGTCATTTGTATTAACTCTGACGGCCAGTACGCAGACATCGCTGTACCACTGCTGCCACTTCGGCTTTTCGACAGTGAGGCTTACATTACGCCCTCCTTTTATTCTTGTCTCCGTCCACACCAGTCGTTTCATGGCCTGTTCCGGCTTGACCCACGGTCCGCCCGTGTTGCTCCATCCCGGGCAACTGGCGATGGCCGTTTCCATGCCGAGCGAATCGGCCAGGTGCATGGCATATTGGAAACAGTCTTTCCACTGCGGCGACATATAGACCACTCTTTCGGGCACAATCGGTTCTGTGCCCAGTGCAGCCTCGAAGCAATGGAATCCCCCTATTCCGGCGCGGTTCATCCACTCGATGTCCTTTTTTATCCCCTCGCGGGATATATTGCCGTCCATCCAGTGCCACCACACCCGGGGTCTTGCCTCCTGTGGCGGTGTGAGGAAACCCTCTCTCAGGTTTTGCGCATCTACTGCCAAGGGCAGCAGTGCCATGCAGAGAAAAGACAGAAATTTTTTCATGTTCAGATTATTTACATATCACGTGTGAGCAATCGGCGGTACTCAGCCGGTGTCATACCCACCACCTCCTGCACCCTCCGCTGCAGGGTACGCACATTACCTATTCCCGACTCTTCGGCGATGGCCGCGATGCTCCATTGCGGTTTTTCGCGGAGCATGCGCAGTGCGCCGAGCACCCTCAGGTTGTCGATATACGCCTCGGGCGTGCGGTGAATGGTCTGATGGCGGAAGAGACGGTTGAGCCGTTCCTGGCTCACGCCGAGCAGCCTTGCGAGGGCCGCCGCGTTGAAGTCAGGTTTAAGATGCGGTCTTTCGGCCTCCACCTTCAGTTCGATGAGCGCCATGAGTTGGGCGTCGTCCTGCAGGTCGGCATTTCGTTGCCGCTCAATATTTCCGTTGAGAATATCAACCGCCACCTCCGTTCTTCTTCTCAGTTCGATATCCTCCTCGAGACGTTCGGAGAGGGCGAGGTTACGGTTCACGAGGCGTATGATTTCGTTTTTGAGGTGCTCCACCTCTTTTTTCAGCGCCTCATTCTCATTTTGCAACTGTTTTATGTTTTCTTCCCGGGTCATGGTATCAGGACATTTAGGTGTGTACTACCTAAGAAGGCAGCCATTATATGAACTGGAAGATATTGGTGAATCCGATTTCGTCGAAGACCCTTTTGAGGTCATCGTTCAATCCTTTGATGAACACCTTGCTTCCCTGAGCCTTTGCGTTTTTGAGCACCCCGAGGAAGATACGCAGTCCGCTCGACGAGATGTACTCGAGCAGTGTGCAGTCGAGAATGATATCATGCCCGGAACAATCGTTGAGCACCTGCACTTCGCGTGCAGTCTGTGTGGAGGCGCTTGTATCGAGGCGTCCCTCGAAAGCCATCACGAAATTGTTGTCCTGTTCGGAAAAAGTAGTTTTCATAATTCAGCAAAGAATATAATTTGTTAACATCAATATTATTTCAACAATTGGTACTGCCATCCAACTGTTTGCGCAGTGTGAGGATATTCTTTCCGTCTTCCCGCTCATAGTTGATGCTGTCCATGTATTTGCGTATGAGATGTATGCCGAGACCGCCTATGTTTCGTTCCTCCACCGGCAGTGAAGTGTCCACCTCGCCCCGTGTAGTAGGGTCGAAAGGTTTTCCAGTGTCGGTGATAACGAATTTGAGTTTCTGGTCATTGGCCGTTGCCTCCACGTTCACTTTTCCCGGCGATCCGGCGGGATACGCATAGTTGATGACATTGACCACGGCCTCCTCGATGGCGAGGTTCATCTGCATGGTGAGCGAAGGCGACAAATTCAGTGCGAAGCAAACCGAGTCGACGAAGTCGGCCAGTTTCGGCACCTCGTCGATATTACATTCGAGGGTAATGTCGCAGTGCAGTCGGGCATCGAGCTGCTGCCGGCTATATCGGATGGCCATGAGCGTGAGGTCATCGCTCTGCACCACCTCCCCCACATACGAATTGACCGCTTCGAACATGGTATTGATAAGCGATTGCGGTGAAGCCTTCTGCGGGTTTTCCTTGGCCTCGGCAGCATGCTGCAGACAGATGTCCGTCATTCTTTCTTTTCCGAAGAGCTGCTGTTCCTGGTTCATGGCCTCGTTGAGTCCATCGGTGAAGAGGAAGATGGTGTCGCCATGGAGGATTTTCCTCTCGCGCATTTTAAACTTGACCCCCGGGAAAACCCCCACGGCCAGGTTTTCGTTGGCCTCGAGGGGCACCCCATTGATGAGCGGCGCCGGATGTCCCGCATTGCAGTATCTGAGTCGGCCGGTAGGCAGGTCGAGCACTCCCACGAAGAGTGTAATAAACATATTGTACTCATTGTCGGCCGCCATGGTATCGTTCATGGCCGTTACGATACGGTCGGGCGCCGCCTCTCTGGCGCAGAGCATACGGAACACGGAGCAGGCCATGGCCATGACGAGTGCGGAGGGCACCCCCTTTCCACTGACATCTCCCACACAGAAGAAGAGTTTCTCATCGCGTATGAGGAAGTCGTACAAGTCGCCTCCCACCTCTTTTGCCGGTGTGAGCGAGGCATAGACATCCACATCGCTCCGTTCCGGGAAAGCCGGAAACATTTTGGGCACCATGGCCAGCTGAATGTCTCTTGCTATGGTAAGTTCGTTTTTTATGCTTTCCTTCTCGGCTTCCACCTCATGGAGATGGCTTTCGCTGGAGATGGCCCTTTGGATGATAAATGCCAGGACCCCCAGTCCGAAGACATGTATGAGTATGATATAGAAGAGCGACTGTTGCTGGTTGTTGTAAATGCCTGTAGCGAGGGCCGATATTTCGCTCATGGGCACATCGGCACCTATCACCCCCACCACACTACCCTCCGCATTGCGAACTGCTCTTGCAAAGGTGCACATCCAGCTGATGCGGTAATGGCTTTTGTAAGGTTCGCTCCAGAAGGCATCACTTCCGATACCTTTCTGATACCAAGAGCGCTTTGTGAAGTCGAAATCGATGGTCCGATGTGTTATCTGGTTTATGTCTTCATCTTTGTAGATATAGATGCCATGCGGTTTTTCCTCGCCCTGTCCCTTCAAGCAGAAGTCAACTCCTACAATTTCCTTGCTTTCCTGCAGGCACTGCTTCACCACCACACAAACCGAATCGATATTCCCCGCATTGGTGAGGCGTTCCACTTCAGGGAGCAAATGCTGGACGGTGGTTTCCACCTTGGCTTTCATCTCGGCCGTATTTCTGGTGGCGTTGAAATCCCGTTGGGCCATCTCGGTAATTTGCTGCGCGATGCCCCTTCTGGTGACCCAATACTGCACAGCTGTGGTGAGTTCGATGAGCAAAGCTGCCACCACCAGCACCACGACACTGCGCATTTTAGTTTGTCTTGACGTACTCATAATTCAACTTCCGGCAAAATGGGAATTTAACTGCGAAAATAATCATAATATTTGGAATATCCGCTATTTATGAGGTAAAAAATGTTTTTTTACAAAAAAACACCTCGTCGTCGAAAAGACAACGAGGTGAGCAATATATTATTTCTTTCCTGTGAGCAGTTTGATGATGGTGCTGCCTATTTTCCTTTCCAGCCCCGCCTTTGAAGTAGGAATACCCGTTTTGCGTGCTATCTGCTGTTTGACTCTTGTGATGCCGAGTGCTCTTTTCCAAGAGAAGCTCAGGCCAGGGATTGTCTTTTTTGCCATTTTGTGATGGAATAAACTGGTTAGAAGTGGTAATGTGACTACAAATATACAGAAAATTTGGGAAACAGGCATGGAATGGAGAGATTTTTCTGGAGTGTAGAAGTGTAGGAGTGTAAACAAATGCTTTGAATGCAAAAAAGTATGAAGTAAGTTTAAAAAAGGCGATGGGTGAAGCGGTTTACGGAAGGAAATGGTTACATTTGCATTAAGACCGTGCAAAAAAGCAAGTCGGATACCATCATGAAGACGACCCACCGCCCTAAAACCATTATAGCCATGAGAGAAATGCGCGCCCTGATGCTACTGCCCCTTGCCCTGATGCTGACAAGCATCATCCTTGGCATGGAGGAATACAACAGCACCAAAGAAGCCATGCGGCAAGACCTCACCCACGCCCTTCGCCACTATGTGCTGCAACAATCGGAACAGCATCTGCTGGCCGATGCCCTGCCCACCCTGGACCGTCACCGCGTGGTGACACTGGCCGATGCCGAAGCCCATTTCAGCGAAGGGCTCACCATCGACCTGCTCAAGGACACCTCGCACATCTCCCTGTGCCTGGTGGAACGCGACGCGCAAGAAGCCTTCCGTGAAAAGGCCACCGTGAGCAGCGACACCCTGCTTTGGAAGACAGCGGGCAGCGACAGCCATCCAGCCGTTGTCGCTTTCAAGGCCTACGCCAACCCTTCAGTATGCTCCATCCTGTCGCACTCCGACCAGCGGCTGCCCCTGACGGGCATTGCCTTCTGCCTGCTGCTGTGGGGCATGCTGTGGAAGAAGAGGCAACAAGCAGCGACGGCGGTCAGCAGGGTCCTTCCCGCTTCGACATCCACAGGCGCAGCCCCCTCTCCCACCCTCACGCTGACCCCCATGCAGGAGCAGCTGATGGCCCTCTTTGCCGCCGCTCCCGACCACACGCTGACGAAAGATGCCATCTGTGCCGCTCTTTGGCCCAAGAAAGACCACCCCGAGAACACCCTCTACACCTTCATCAGCAGGCTGAAAACCACCCTGAAGCGTCAGTCGGACTATGACATTGTGAACAAGCGCGGCCGCGAATATCAGCTCACAACAGGCGAGCAAAATGCTGACAATCAGGATGTAAGGCAAATGTAAGGCAAATGTAAGGTATTTTTTTCGTCTCCGTTGCCGCCCCCATGCTACTTTTGCAGCAAAAATGCAAAGCAGCATGATACAACAGAAAACATTTTCCCGAATCGACACCCTGTGCGGCTGGCTCGTATTTGCCATTGCCGCCGTGACCTATTGTCTCACAGTAGAGCCCTCGGCCAGTCTGTGGGACTGTCCCGAATTCATCGCCAGCGGATATAAGTTGGAGATAGGCCATCCCCCTGGAGCCCCCTTCTACATACTCACGGCCAACCTGTTCAGTCAACTGGCCAGTAATCCATCGGAAGTGGCCCTTTACACCAATCTCCTCTCCGCCCTGCTCAGTGCCGGTTGCATCCTATTTCTCTTCTGGACCATCACCCGACTGGTGCGCTGCCTCACGCTGAGGGGAGCCCCCTATACCCCTGCCCAGGTGATACAGACAGAGGCCAGCGGCGTGGCGGGCGCCCTCGTCTACACCTTCAGCGACACCTTCTGGTTCTCCGCTGTGGAAAGCGAGGTCTACGCCTACTCCAGTTTTCTCACCGCCCTGGTGTTCTGGCTCATTTTGAAATGGGAAGAAGAAGCCGACCACCCCGACAGCGACCGCTGGATTATTCTCATCGCCTATATCATCGGTCTGTCGATAGGCGTCCACCTGCTCAATCTGCTCTGCCTGCCCGCCATGGCTCTTGTGGTGTACTACCGCAAGAGCCGCCAGCCCAACCGGCGCGGCAGTGCGGTGGCCCTCGCCGCCGGAATGCTCGTGCTGCTGGCCATTCTCTATGTGATAGTGCCCGGTGTGACAAAAGCAGGCGGCTGGGCCGAACTGCTGTTCACCAATGCGCTGGGACTGCCCGTCCACACCGGCCTGGCCACCACCTATCTGGTGGTGCTGGTACTGCTCGTGGCAGGTGCCGCCCGGGCAAGGAGACGAGCCGTCAGGACCGGATTTCTCAGCACGGCGATGATTCTGGTAGGTTTCAGCTGCTACGCCGTCATCCTGCTCCGTTCGGCCGCCCATCCACCCATGGACGAGAACAGCCCCGACAACGTGTTTTCCCTTGGCAGCTATCTGAGCCGCGAACAATACGGCGACCATCCCCTGCTCTACGGCCCCGCCTACAGCAGTGAGATAGACTACGAGCCACAAGGCGACTACTATGTGGCCAAGCAGAAAGAAGGCGCCCCCATCTACCGCCTGCGCACCGACAGCACCGGCACACGGTATGTGCAGACAGGTCGGCGCAGCCGCTTTGTATTCAAAGACAACATGTGGCTGCCCCGCATGCACTCACGCTCCCACATCCAAGCCTACGAAGCCTGGATGGGCGGTGTGGAGAAGAAAGGCAATCTGCCCACCCAACGGGAGAATCTGCGCTTCCTGCTTTCGTATCAGCTGCATTTCATGTACTGGCGTTATTTCCTGTGGAACTTCGTGGGCCGCGAGAACAACCTGCAAAGCCAGGGCGAGGTGGAGCACGGACAGTGGATAACCGGTCTGAAGCTCCTCGACGACCTGCTCACCGACAGCGACACCGGTCAACTGCCCAGCGACCTGCTGACCAACAAAGGCCGCAATGTGTACTACGGTCTGCCGCTGCTGCTCGGCCTCTTAGGCATGGCATGGCAGTGGCGGCAGGGAGCCCGCGGCAAGCGCCACTGCGCTGTGGTGACGATGCTCTTCGTGATGACCGGACTGGCCATCGCCCTCTACCTGAACCAGCCGCCTCAGCCGCCCCGCGAACGCGACTATGTGTATGCCGGTTCGTTCTACGCCTTCTCCATCTGGGCCGGCATGGGCGTGTGCGGTCTCGCCGCCCTGCTCAAGCGTCTCACCCGCCGCAGTCAGCCGAGCGTCATCGCCGCCGGCCTCATAGGCGCCGCCATCGCCCTGCAGATGGCCAGTCAGACCTGGGACGACCACGACCGCTCCGGCCGCTATGCCTGCCGCGACTTCGGCCACAACTACCTGGAGAGCATGGAGCGCGGCAGCCATCCCATCATCCTGACCAACGGCGACAACGACACCTTCCCCCTGTGGTACAACCAAGATGTGGAAGGCGTGCGCACCGACGCCCGCGACTGCAACCTCTCGTATGCCATCACCGACTGGTACATCGACCAGATGCGGCGCCCCGCCTACGACTCGCCCGCCCTGCCCATCGACTGGCACCCGTCCGACTATCAGGAAGGCACCCACGACTATGTGGAGATACGCCCCGAGCTGAAAGCCCAGGTAGAAGCCTACTACCGCGACCATCCCGAAGAAGCGAGAGAGCAGTTGGGCGACCAGCCTTTCGAACTGAAGAACCTGCTGAAGCGCTGGGTGCTGAGCGGCGACCCCGCCCGCTGCGTGCTGCCCACCGACACCGTGACCGTGACGAGCGCCACCGACACGATGCACCTGTCACTGAAAGGCCTCCGCGGTCTGACGAAGAGCGACCTGATGGTACTGGAGATGCTCTCGCACGGAGACTGGCAGCGCCCGCTCTACGCCTCCATCAGTCTTGGTCCGAGCGAGGCCCCCTATCTGCGCGACCACTACGTGCTCGAGGGGCTTGCCTACCGCGTCATGCCCACGGCGGGCCGGCAGCGTGTAGACGTGGAGCGGCTGTACGACAATGTGATGCACCGTTTCCGCTACGGCAATCTGAACCGCAAGGGCCTCTACATAGATCCCGATGTGCTGCACATGGCCCACACCCACCAATATGTCATGGCCATCCTCATAGACCGTCTGCTCGCCCAGGGCGACCAGCAGCGCGCCCTGAAGGTGGCCGACAAATGGCAGCGCGAACTACCCGCATACAACATCCCCTACACCGATACAGCCCTCACGCTGGCCCGCTGCTACTACGAAAGCGGCCGCGAGGCGGCAGGCGACGAAATAACCGCCAATCTGCTTCGCCGCAGCGACGAGTGGCTCACCTGGATAGCCACCATCGGGCGCCGCCACCGCCAAGCCTCTGTCTACACCCTGACCACCTGGCTCGACATCATGGAGCAGGCGTTGGCCACCGCCCACACCTATCAAAGAGAAAAACTGATAAAACAATATGGAGAAAAATATGAAACCCACCTCAACCGCTACCAAGCCAACTGAGCGGCCCGCCCGCCTGTTTCACCGCGCCAACCACCTGCTGTTTCTGCTGTCGGCCCTGCTGCTCCTGACCGGCTATGCCCTCATGGCCGGCGACAGCACCACCGCCACGGCCTATGAGCCCGACATCTTCAGCCAGCGCCGCACCGCCGTAGCCCCCATGATCACCCTGGCCGGCTATCTCCTCATGACCATAGGCATCCTATGGCGGGGAAAGCCTACTGCACGATGTCGCTGAAGCGCATGAGATACGTGTCGTACTGCTTGAGGAAAGGCCGGAACGGCGGCTGTACGGCCTCCGGAGCCATGAAAAGATCTTTCAGCACCACCGGCATCCGTCCGGCCTCCACCCTGTAGAGATAAAACTCCCCACCGACGGTGCCCACCTGGCGGGCCAGGACCGGGAAAGCCGTACGTGCGAACTTCGGTCCCATTCCCGACACCGCGGCATTGTAAGACAAGACGATGCCGCGGTCGGTCTGTTCGAACGACACATTGCCCTGCCGGCAGAAGATGAGGAGCCCGTTGCCCACACTGTCGGTGAGCAGGGCCGCATCCACCCCGCGCCTGTTACCCTCGAAATAGAGGTCGCCCTGACGGAGTGCCCAGAACCCATAGCGCCCGGCCCGGAAACGCCCCGGATAAGTAGGCATGACGCCCTGCCCTATCCACTGCACCCTGTCGATGGCCGGGTCGAGCAGGAAAGCGATGCCCAGTTCGGAGAGGAACGTATCAGTGGTATCCGGTGTGAGCGAGAAACTGCAGCGCCATGCCTCGCCCACCGGTTCCATGGTCCACCGGCTTCCCATGGCCGGCATACGCAGCAGATAACGTTCCAGGCGCTTGTCGGCCACCTTCAGCATCTCCGCCATGGTAGCCTTGCGTCCCGCCCTTACGAGCGGCTGCTCCTGCAGACAAGCCGAGGGACTTCCGGTGGACACATCGAGGCCGCCAAGCAACCGGTCGACAAGCACCGCCTCAGGCGTCGTGCCCTCCGGTGCCCGTCCCACCACCGGCAGCGACTGCCGCAGGAACACATGCCCCTGCGCATCGGCCAACTGCACCTGCAACAGGCACACCCGGCTCAGATTAGGAACCGCGGGAAGCCGCAGTTCATAGGGCACAGCGCTGTGCGGCGGGCAGGCAGGCGAGAAAGCCCCCTGCGCCACTGTATCGCGGTCCTCGGTGTAGCACCAGCTGAACGTCACATTGTCCTTCAGGTCGAGGAAATCGAAGCGGTTACAGATATTGAGCGAGAGCACGCGGTCCGAGACAGAGAGCGTGCTGTCGGTGACGGCCGCCCGCGCATAATTGTGCTGCAGTTCATAATAGTTGGGCAAGGGTGTTCGGTCGGCATAGAGCAGGCCGTCGGTCCCTTTCACGCCATACATTTCGAATCCCCCCTCTTCAGAAGTAAAGACCCTTTCCTCGTAGCCATAAGGCTGTGAGAGTTTTTCCTTGAACGGCATGCCCTGGTCGACCCACTCCCACACGCTGCCTCCGGCTATGCCCGGTGTGCGCTCAATGATTTCCCACTGGCGGTCGTGGTCCTCGAAAGAGACGCCCAACGAGTGGCAATACTCCGTGAAGATGACCGGCCGGTCAGGATTCTTGTAGAAGCCCGCTATCTGCCCCGTGGTAGGATAGTGCGGCGCATAGACATCGGCCACCTGCGGGAACTGATAATTGAACTTGCGGAAATAGCTGCCCACCTGCGGGTAGCATACCGGGCGCGAGGGGTCCAGATGCTGTTTCACATAACCGCCCAACTGCTGACTGATGGCCGTGAGCGGATTCTCATTACCTAAGCTCCAGATGAGCACACAAGGATGATTCTTGTCGCGGCGGACGGTGGCCTGCGCCCGCTGCTGCAGCACGGTGTAGAAGGTGGAATCGGACAGATTTCGGTCGCCGAATCCGAACGGCACCTCATCGATGACATAGAATCCCAGCGAGTCGGCCAGTTCGTAGAACCTCGGTTCGCGCGGATAGTGCGACGTGCGGATATAGTTGACCGACGCTTCCTTCATGAGCCGCATGTCCTTCAGGGTGCGTTCATCGTCTATCACCTTGCCCGTGACCGGGTCGGTGGAATGGCAGGTCACCCCTCTCAGTTTTATGGGCACACCATTGAGCAGCAACTGGTTGCCCTTGACAGACAGTTCACGGAATCCGAACTTATGGTGAAACACCTGCAGTGTCTTGTTCTTTCTGGAGAGCGTGGTGCGAAGCGTATAAAGATAAGGCGTCTCAGCCGTCCACAGGTTGGGGTTCTCCACCCTGTCGGTTCCCACCACACGCCCCTGCGCGTCAAGGATTTCATGCCTCACCACCGTCTTGCTGTCGGCATGCGCCACCTCGGCCGTCACCTCCACCTCACCCGAGTTGGAGGTCCGTATGGTCAAGTCGGCCAAGTGCGTTTCCGGCACCGCCATGAGCGTCACATCGCGGAAGATGCCGCACGGCGTCCAGTCGTCGTTGTAGTCGAAGTCGCTGCCGCGGAACTGCGTGATGACCCTCATGGCCAGTTGCTGCACAGGTTTTCGCCGGTCGATGAACGGCGTGATATCGAAGAGCGCCGTGTTGTAGGCCGAGCGCCAGGAGCCCACCTCCCTGCCGTTTATCCACAGGTCGTAGCCATAGAGCACGCCGTCGAGTCGGAGCACGATGCGCTGTCCGCTCCACTGTGCCGGCACGGCAAACTCCGTGCGGTAGAAGCCTGTGAGCGGTTTCGGGCTGTCGTAGGCCGGATGGCAGAAGCCATACACCTCCCAGCATCCCGGCACCGGTATTTCGCCCCACGAGGCATCGCAGGGCGGCACCTCATGGCTCTCTGTGATGCCCTCCACCACTTTCAGTTTCCACGCGCCGTTGAGGCTGACGGTCATGGCCGGGTCGGTAACGGGCAGGATGCCCTGGAAGGCATCCACCGTCTGTGCGCCGGCAGCAAGAACACCGGCGATTACCCCCCAAAGGGAGAGCATCCATTTTATCATAATTTGATATATTTCAGGTCTATTTTGGTATATTTCCGTTCTTTCGGGTTGTTCCAGTGCTCCATGAGTCCGAGCGGCTGCTGTATGGGTTCGCCGCCGCGTTTGTAGACCGTTCCGCTCGGCGCGTTGGGCAGTGAAGCCGCCTCGCGCAGGTACTCATCGCAATAGTTGAGGCTTCCGAACTCCGGCCACTCGCCGATGAGGATGTCCATGGCCACTGCATCGCAGGCCAGTTCATCCTGCGACACGATGAGCGAGCAGGCCCAGTCGCCGCAGAACGGCTCTTTCTGCCATTTGGGAGCAGGCGGTCCGTTTACGTCGCGCGAGCCATAGGTTCCGTCGATGAGGAAGAGGAGCGTTTTCTGTCCGAGGTCCTTGTGCGCTATGAAGTCGACGAAGGTCTTATAGCCCGGTTTGCCGTGTCGTTTGTCAGGGCTCACATTGTTGTGCGCATTCTGTCGCCAGAGCAGATTGATATCGGTGGCCCCGTACCAGTTTTTCGCCGTCAGCGTCACGCCCGGTCCGGAGTGCGTCTTGAGCAGAGCCGAATTGATGAGATAGTCGGCATCGACGATGCACTTGGCCAGTCCGCGTGCCATTTTCCCGTTGTCCACCGAGTAGACTATCTGTTCCGGATAATACTCACACTTCTGCCGTCCGTCTCCCCCGATATTATCGATGAAGACCACACCGGGAAACTCCCTGTGCACCTTGTTGTAGATACTGTCGGTGATGGCCCGGCTCGGTTCGCAGAGAATGATGTCCTGCTGCCTCATGCCCGCGTCGTGGACGAGCGAGCGCACCAGTGCCAGTGTGACATAAGGCGAAGAGTTGAGTTCGATGGTGTCGTGATGCGTGATGGCATTGTTGATATTGAGTTTCACGGCCAGGGTTTCCCCCTTTTTGTAGCCCCTGTTACCCCTTCCGTGCTCCTTGTTGAAATGCCGGAAGAGCGCGCGCCACGCCTTTTTGGGCGAAGGCTGCCCCGTGAGTTGCGTCACGGCCTCACGCACCATCCTGTCGGCCTTCTCCTGGTCGTTCCAGCGCTGTTCCACCCACAGGCCCGTTTTTCCGTCCCATGAGGCCACGCCCGGACTGTGCACCCATGCCACTCGCCCCGGGAAGATACCCTTGCCCTCGCCAATCGGCACATTGGGCGCCACGAACAGCCTCGGTGTGACGGGATTAAATTCGCCGAAGAAGAGTCGGTCGCGGTTGACGGCATCGGAGAGCAGTTGAATGGTGGTCGACGGTCCGAGGTCGGGGCTTTTCCATGCTCTGAGCTGCCACACCACCTTGCCCTCCTTGTCCAGTTCCACGGCCTGCACGGGTGCATGTGCCGTATCCATCGGTGTCTTGTTCCACTCGTTGTACCAATTGTTCACGATATGGTTGCCGTTTTTCAGTCGGACGGTTTTCTGTGGCTGCGTCACCCCGCAGTCGTTGGTATTGATTTCCCACACGGTGTTGCCCATGCGTGTAATCTCCTGAATGTGCCCCTTGCGCCCGGTGACGAGGATATTGCCCTTGGGCAGTTCCTGTACCGACCACGGCAGGAACCCACCCCACCGGTAAATCTCATGTCCGTGGTCGTCGAACTCATGGATGCAGCCCATCGACATATTTGCCACGAGGAGTGTGCCCCTTGAGGTGAGGCGTGCGTTGCGGAACTGTCCGTGGACGGAGCCTTTCTCCGACACCGGCAGTTCAAACTCCCTGACGATGCGTGTGGAAGGAATCTCCATGACCACGACCCGTGCCGGCCGGCCGTTCTGGACGAAGACCACATGATGGCGCCCTATAGGCTGCACGGTATGTATTTCGGTCCCCTCGGGTGCATCGTAGTGCCAGAGTGTCTTTTTGTCGGGCGTTATCTCCGCTATGCCATACTGGTGGGCCATGAGGATGTTGCCGTCGGTCATGAGGATAGCGTCGCTGATTTCGCCCCGTTTGTCAAGGTCCTCGAAAACCCAGTCGACCTTTCCATCACGCACAATGAACATACGCATGCGCTTGCTCTGCCCGGCATAGAAGAAATCGTGACGTGCCAAATTCTCATCGGGCACGTCTTGCGCCTGTGCGCTGATGAGCGACAGACAGAAGAGAGAGAAAAAGACCAATAATTTTTTCATAAGCACATCTCTATGTCACTTATTGCTTGATTTCCCATCCGAGGGCCGCTGCTCCCAGCACAGCCGCATTAGCATCGTCGAGTCCGCTGATGAGGAATTTAGGCTTGTTTTGGTACATCTTCAGTGCATGGCTGTTGTACGACTCCCGAACAGGCGCCATGAGCAGTTCGCCCGCTTTTGTCAGGCCGCCGAAGAAGATGAAAGCCTCCGGGCTGCTGAAGGCAGCGAAGTTGGCACAAGCCTCCCCGAGCAGCGAGCCAGTGTATTGATAGATTTCGATGGCCAGTGCGTCGCCCTTTTCGGCCGCTTCGGAGATGTCTTTAGACGTAATCTTCTCCGGATCCAGCTGGCGCAGCAGACTCGGCCGGTCGGATGCCGCCAGCCACTCACGGGCCGTGCGTGCCACGCCCGAGGCCGAGCAGTAGCACTCGAGGCATCCACTTCGTCCGCATCCGCACGGGCGTCCTTCCTCTCCCCGCACGATGACCACATGACCCAGTTCACCGGCAAAGCCGTCGTGTCCATAGAGCAGTTGTCCATTGACCACGATGCCCGAGCCGACGCCTGTGCCCAGCGTAATGACAATGAAATCGTTCATGCCCCGTGCCACCCCATATTGTTTCTCGCCGATGGCGGCCGCATTGGCATCGTTCGTCATCGCCACTGGGAGATTATTCAGGCTTTCGCTGAACATTTTAGCCAGCGGCACCACGCGGTCTTTTGCCCACCGCAGATTAGCGGCATACTCGATGGTGCCGGTATGATAGTTGGCCGCCGGAGCGCCGATGCCCATGGCCTGTATTTTGGAGAAGCCTCCCACCTTCTCAATCATGGGCTGAAGAGCCTTGACGCCAGCCTCCACGAACTCTTCGGCCGTTTCGTAGTTGTCTGTTTTTATAACCGTGGTTTCCAAGACGTTAGCCTTATCGTCCACGATGCCGAAGACGGAGTTGGTTCCGCCTAAGTCCAGTCCGATTACATAAGGTTTCGAGGCGCCTGTTTTGTCGTCGTCGTCATCATTGTTGCATGCCGTCAATACCATAGAGGAAATGACAATGCATAAAAAAAGTTTCAGAATCTTCATTATAGTAGATTATTATAATTGATCTATTATGCATTTTACAATTACAAAATTAAGCAAAAAAGTATTTTAATCAAAATAAATGTGCGAATAATTACAGGTTGTGACGCAAAAAGCAATCATTCTCTTTTAGAGCAAGTATAGATGTCAGGGTCTGGGAGATTCGTAAACAGACAGGTGACAAAAGCCGTCTGAGAGACGGAAAGGACACGCCGCTAAGGAAAAATAAGGAGAAAAATAATCGATTTTGGTCTATTATGAATATCTTTGCATAGCAACAAATTATTTAAAAAAAGAACCCACCTTTAAAGCCCCTACCCGATGAGAAAACTACTACTGACCCTGATTATCTTTATAAGCAGTGCGGCGACGGCCCTGTCACAGCCCCGCTACAACCTGGAGCAGATGAGCCTCGAGCCGCTGAACCGCGGTGTGGTGGCCCTGCGCGAGGGCAACCATGTGGTGGTGAGCTGGCGCACGCTACGCAGCGACCGCCCCGGCGAGCGCTTCAACGTGTACCGCAACGGCCGCAAGCTGACCAAGAAAGCCCTCACCAAGGGCGGCACCTTCTACATAGACGAGCAGCCGGAGACAGGCGACGCCGTGTATGAAGTGCGCGGCGGCGGCCACGACGGGCGCTACACACTGCGTGCCGATGCCCCCGACGGCTATCTGCCCATCAAGATAGAGAAGCCCGCTGGCGGCACCTCGCCCGACGGCGCCCGCTACACCTACCATGCCAACGACGCCAGTGCGGGCGATGTAGACGGCGACGGTCAGTACGAGATATTTCTGAAGTGGGAGCCCTCGAATGCCAAGGACAACATGTTTGCCGGCTTTACCGGCAACGTGTACATAGACTGCTACCGTCTGGACGGCACCCGCCTGTGGCGCATCGACCTTGGCCACAACATCCGCGCCGGCGCCCACTACACCCAGTTTATGGTCTACGACTTCGACGGTGACGGACGTGCCGAGCTGATGGTGAAGACCGCCGACGGCACCACCGACGGCCAGGGCCGCGTGATAGGCGACGGCACCGCCGACTGGCGCCACGGCATGGCCGCCATCAAGGCCGACCCCGCCGCCTATCAGCGCCGCCTGGAGGAAGAGCGTGCCGATGCCCGCCGCCGCTGGCAGGAGTGGGACAGCATAGAGCACACCCTGCCTGCCACGCTCACCAACACCGAGCGCCACAACATGCGCCGCCGCTATCTGAACACCAATGTGCACGGCGACACCAAGACCGGGCGCATCATCGACGGTCCCGAATACCTGAGCGTATTCGACGGCGCCACCGGTGCCGTGCTCGACACGAAGCCCTACCTGCCCGAGCGCGGCGAGATGGCCCTTTGGGGCGACGACCACGCCAACCGCTCTGAGCGCTACTTGGCCGGTGTGGGCTATCTCGACGGCCGCCGTGCCAGCGGTATCTTCTGCCGCGGCTACTACACCCGCACCGTGATAGCCGCATGGGACTGGGACGGCCACGAGCTCAGCAGCCGCTGGGTGTTCGACACGAACGCCCCCGGTGCCGACGGCGGTGAGAATCCGTGGGCCAGCTATGCCGGTCAGGGCAACCACAATCTGCGCATAGCCGATGTGGACGGTGACGGCTGCGACGAGATAACCTACGGCTCGATGGCCGTGGACCACGACGGCACCGGCCTCTACAACACCGGCATGGGCCACGGCGACGCCCTTCATCTGACCGTCTTCGACCCCACGAGCACCCGCCTGCAGGTATGGGACTGCCATGAGAACCGCCACGACGGCAGCGACTTCCGTGATGCCCGCACCGGTGGGGTGATATTCCAGATAAAGAGCAATGAAGACGTGGGCCGCTGCATGGCGGCCGACATAGACCCCACCAATCCCGGTCTTGAGATGTGGAGCAGCGAGAGCGGCGGTCTGCGCGACATAAAGGGCAACCTGGTGCGTCCCAGGCAAGCCGACGGCGGAAACCGCGACGACGGCGACAACAATGCCCTTCGCGTGGGCGGCGTGCGCATACCCACCAACTTCGGCATCTGGTGGGACGGCGACCTGCTTCGCGAGATGCTCGACCACGAGACCGTATCGAAATACGACTGGGAGAGCGGCCGCATGAAGACCCTGCAGCACTTCGATGGAGTGCGGTTCAACAACGGCAGCAAGTCGAACCCCTGCCTGCAGGCCGACCTGCTGGGCGACTGGCGCGAGGAAGTGCTGGTGCGCGACGAGGAAAGCACGGAGCTCCGTCTCTACGTAAGCACCCTGCCCACCCCCTACCGCATCAATTGCCTGATGCAGGACATACCCTACCGGCTGAGCGTGGCCTCGGAGAACACCGCCTACAACCAGCCGCCCGAGACCGGTTTCTATCTGGGTCCAGACAAGACCGTGAACCCCTTCTTGAAATAAAGACAGGCCAGGTTCAAATGAATATAATCTAAAAACGCTTCTATATAACTGTTATATCTCAAAAAGAAAGAAAAAGGGTGCGGATGGCACCTTAGGTGCGGGAACTGAAAGAAATTACCAGAAATTATCAGAAATTTTCATCTTGTCACTGTGTCATACCTCAATGATATAATACAATCAAAAAAAACTTCTATATAACAAAAGAAGGAAAATGATTTGCGACCAAACGCGGAGCTCTTGAATGAAAAGCCCCGCCCTTTTTGGGGCGGGGTGAAGGCAGCTGGGGTGAGCTATGGGGTGATTGGCGTTGTAGTGCCACGGAGTGGCGGGATGTTATCTTAGTACTTTGATAACCCTGTCACCCTGCTGCACGATGTTGAGTCCGCGTCGCGGAGTCTGGAGTTTTCGTCCGGCCGTGTCGTAGATTTGTATAGCGGTATCGGTCGAGGCAGGTGTGCTCTCGATACCCTCTCCCTCCATTTCCTTTACTTGTGCGAAGAAAGGCATTCCGTCTTCCACGCTGTACACCCACGACTGGGCATTGTAGAAGTCGAGCGTGCCCTCCGGCACATAGAGTGTGCCCTCGGCCATGAGCGTCTCAGAGAGGAAGGCATAGGTCTCCACGTCGGTGAGGTTGGTAGGCATGCAATACACCTCGATGAGTGCCTCAGTCTGTGTGAAGGCCATGTCCTGAATGCAGTTGATGTCCTCGCTGAGCGTGACCGAAGTGAGGTTGATGTCGCCGGCGAAGGCCATGGGGCCGATGGTGGTGACGCCCGGCTCAGTGGTGTACGAGTCGTCGAGGCGTCCGCCGGGATAAGCAAGCAGTGTGGACAGCGACTTATCATAAAAGATTCCATCACGCGAAGCATAGGAAGGATTGTTCTCGTCGACCTCGATGTTCTCGAGACCATAGCTGAAGGAGAATGCGGCGGGCTCAATGAATTCGGCCGAAGCCGGAATGTGCAGTATGGCGCACTTGTCGAGTCCGGAGAAAGCCGCCTCGCAGATATAGGCCACGCCCTCATTGATTTCAAACTCCTCGATATTGCTGCTAGCGAAAGCGCTGTACTGAATCTCACCCACGGTAGAAGGGATGACGACCTTTTTGACCCCCTTGTTGAGGCAGAAGGAGTAAGGTCCGACGAGCGAGCATTCGGCGGGAATCTCATAGACATCCGCCTGGCGTGCGTTGGGATAAGAGATGATTTCGGAGAGGTCTTTCAAAAAGAGCACTCCGTCGACACTTCTGATAGACGGGTTTTCCTCATCGACCACGATTTCCTCGATGCCCACGAGCGTATAGAACACGACGGGGTCGAAGCCCTCGCGGAGCAAGTTTTTCCCGAGCGACACCTTTTTCAGTTTGTCATCAGCCACGAAGATGGAGTTGTCCAGTTCGGTGATGCCGTTGCCCAGTTTCACCTCTTGCAGAGCCTCCATACGTTGGAAGGTACCGATACCCATCGCAGTGACCGAGTTGGGCACCTCGATGGAAGTGATGCTGTTGCAGAGCAGGAAGGGCGCCATACCGAGCGTGGTAACGCCGTCGGGTATGGTGATGGCACTGACATTGGTACATCCGCCGAAAGCCTGCGTACCGATTTCGGTGATATTGACGGGCAGTTTCAGGTTGACGAGTTTATCAGCATTGAGGAAGAGATAAGGTCCCACCACATTGTCAGAAGTCTTGTAGCTCATGCCCGCATAGGCGAAATAGACATCATCGCTGGCCACGATTGAAGCCCCTGAGAGGTCGAGCGAGGCGAGTTTTCCGTCGGTCTTGGTACTGACATTTTTTGCGCCGGCCATATCCCTGAGCAGGATGAAGTCTTTTCCGTTCACGTTTCCGGTAATGGTAAGGTCTGTGATGCTGTATTTTTCCTCTTCGGAGATTTGCTGGTCGAGTGTACCGGCCTCATCCAGTTGAATGGTTCTCTGTTCCTGTGCCATACCGAAGCAGGGCATCAAAAGGAGCAATGGGAGTAAAAATTTTCTCATAGATTGTATTGATTGTGATGATTGTTTATTATTGCGCAAAAATATAACAATGTCTGGTATTTTCCAAACATGAAAGAATCAAAAAGGAGGTTTTAGACGAAAGGATAACACTTAATAAGACTTTTCGAGGGGGGGTATCTGAATAATCGGAATAATCTGAATAATCGGAGGAATCGGGGGAAATCTGTCAGCTGCTGTAGGTGTGGACGGAGGCGCCTTGTGCGCTGGGCAGGTAGTTGATGCCCCACCAGCACATTTGCAGGAGGAGGAAGCTGACGATGAGCAGGGTAAGGGCCACCTTTTGCCGACTGTTGGGCAAGAGACGGTAGTGGATGTACCCCAGGTAGGCGAACCAAGTGATGGCGGCCCATGTCTCCTTCGGGTCCCACGACCAATAGTGCCCCCATGCCTCCTTGGCCCACAGCGCCCCGAAAAGCATGCCGAAGGTCATGAAGGCCAGTCCCACATAGACCAGGTTGTCGGAGATGTCCATCTCCTCGTCGGAGGGTGCCGTCTTTTTGAAGAAGAGCAGGTAGGCCGCCATGACGGCGGACGCTCCGAGCAGCGCATAGGCGAACATATATACGATGACATGCGGTGCGAACCACGGGCTCTGCAGTGCCGGCATGAGCGTCTTGGAGTGGATTTCCGGTTTGAGCAGGTTGACGCAGATGAAGACGATGGCGAGCAGCGTGCTGAAAGAGAGGATCCACTTGTAGCGCCATCGCGAGTAGACGAGGAGTCCGGCCAGCGGCAGGAAGAAGGAGTACCACAAGCGCGTCTCTCCCATGGTTCGGAGCGGCGGGCGCTCGATTTCAATCCAGAAGAGCAGTATGAAGGCGAAGAAGACTACCAGTCCGGCGGTTGTTGCTGCGATGGCCCATACCTTTTTGTTGCGCCATGCCTCTACGGCTCCTACTATCCAAAGCAGTGCGGCCGCTATAGCGAAATAGATAAAGTGATGCCAGGTCATTTTTTGCGTTGTGCTAAGATAAACATAGATAGAGCTCCGAGCAGCATCATTCCGATGCCCGTATAGACGACCGGCAGCCATGGGTCTCGCACCAGTTCGAGAATACTGATGCGGCTGTCGGCTCCTGCATTCGTATCGTAGCCAAACTGGTAGATTTTCCATCCCTCCACCTCGGCAGGTTTGTTCACATCGACGGTGGTGTGGAAGTTCTTGCCTTTTTTTGTCATGATTTGTATTTCAGAGGCGAAGCGCTTTGGCGACCCATCGTCGTAGACCTCCATGATAAACTTTTTCAGTTCGATGGCGAGCGGCAGTTCGTGCAAGTTCATATCGGCGTCGAGTGCCCTCCACTCCACCTGGTCGATGGTGGTGAGCATTTTGAGCCGCTGCATGTCGGCATTGCCCAGGGTGGCGCAGGTGAGAGCGATGAAGAGTCCGAGGTGGTTGAGCAGGAAGGGGATGTCGCGCTTCCAATGGAAGTGGTGCAGATGCCGCAGCGTGACGAGCCCCAGGATGAAGGCCATATAGACATAGATGAGCACGAAGGGCCAGAAGGAGAGCATGTCGTTGAGTCCTCTGCCGTCGATGGTCTGCCGGGTGAGTCCCATCACGATGGTGAGCGCCACGGCATAGGCCAGTGCGGGCACTGCAGCCTGGAAGGTGCCGAGGAATCGGAAGGCGTAGACCTTGCTTCGGCAGCAATAGGCAGCTATGATGAGCAGTACGAACACGGCGAGCACGATGTTATTGGTGGGCCATGCGAAGACGTCCCAGTCAACGGCGCCTACTGTCAATTCGAGCAGCAGTCCAGTCACGATGAGTCCTGCTCCGATGAGGAATCCCTCTTTAAGAGTCCATGGTTTTTTCCACATGATATTGCTTTACTATATTTCAGGCTACAAAGTTACGGAAAGTCGAGCGCAGAACAAAATGAATTGATTCATTTTTATGCCGAGACGGAGTAACTTATGTAAAGTTACGGAAAGTCGAGCGCAGAACACGATTTTGTCCTTAAGCGGACAAAATCTTCAGAATTGATTCATTTTTTATGCCGAGACGGAGTAACTTATGAAAAGTTACGGAAAGTCGAGCGCAGAACACGTTTTTGTCCTTAAGCGGACAAAATCTTCAGAATTGATTCATTTTTTATGCCGAGACGGAGTAACTTATGTAAAGTTACGGAAAGTCGAGCAGGAATCAGAAACTCCGTCCCCGTGATTCCGGGGATTCAAATACTAATGTTTGCTTTGCCATTTTTTCGAGCGAAGTAACAAAAAAAACGATGGAACCAATTATTTTCCTATAAAATTTTAGTTTTTTTGATAATAAGGACCTAATTAATTACCTTTGCATCAAATCCTTACGTATTAAAGGCTTTGATTGCTTAAAATAAAGGACCGTCTAAAGCATTATGCCATCGGTGGTGTGGTAATGCTGATTGCGCTGGCGATTGTTTGGTTGAAGAGGAAGAAATAAAATGTTAAAAAAGCACTCTTGTAGCAAAAAAGTTACGAAAATATTTGGTGATTTGTAGCTTTTTTGCTACCTTTGCAATGTCAGAGATGACAAAGCGTTCATTTATTTATTTTCATCTTTTATGACAGTCAATGAGTTGACAAGGGAGTTGAGGAAAGCAGGATGCTTCCTCCTCCGTCATGGTGCTCGGCACGACATCTGGTACAGCCCCATCACCGGGAAGCGGACACAGATTTCGAGGCACGGAACTGAAGAGGTCAAGCCGAAGACCCTTCGCGGAATCTACAAGGTGTTACTCGGGCGATAGCCCGGGTAATACCGTTCCGATCCAGGGATGGAATTTGATGGTGGGCGCTTTTTAAAATGCGAGAAACAAACTGATATATGAAAAAGAGTGTTACGGTATCATTTGAGATGCAGGAGGCGGGATCGTTCTCTTGCATCGTGGAGGATGAGTTCGACAAGTTCGGACTTATCGGATATGGGAAAACGGCACGTGAAGCGGAGGCCGACATGTTCACCGCAGCTGAAGAGACGAGGGAAGACCTGGGCGCCGATGAGGTTCCCGAGATTGAGATAGGCTTCCGCAAGTTCGACGTTGGCTCGTTCTTCAGTTACTATCCCTTCTTCAACATTACCCAGTTTGCCAAGTTCGTAGGCATGAATGCGACGCAGATGAGGCAATATGCGAGTGGCGCGAGAAGGCCGACCAAGCAGAAAAAGAATCAGCTAAACGCAGCCATCCGCCAGTTATCGGAGACTTTATTATCAGACAGTCGTGCGCTCAGCATCGATTGACGTCATAATAAATGTAAATGAACGCTTGTCCCCTGATGCGTGAGCACCGGGGGATTTTCTTTGTGCATTATTATAATAGGTGGCCGGGGACCATGTTGAAGATGAAGACAAGCTGACTGAACGATTTGTTCGGTCAGGTCGTGGCTCACCACCTGGCCGTTAATTCCCGGCTTTCCTGAATGCCTCCACCACCGTAGTGTCGAGTATCTTCGCGTAGGCCCGCTGCGTCACCTGTATGGACTGGTGCCCGAGGCACTTCGCCACCACGTCGAGTTTTGATTGCTTAAAATAAAGGACCGTTTAAAACAAATATACAAAATTTTGTGATTATAATGTAATCATAATGCGGAAAATGCGAGATTCGGTGAAAAAAAGTGCCCAAAAATTTGGCATTATATAACTTTTTTGTTACCTTTGCATCGGCAATTAGGCCAAAGAGTTCTATTATATCATGAAGAAATCCGAGTTAGAAAAGGCCTTAAGAAAAGCGGGATGCTTTTTGGCCCAACACGGAAAGCGGCATGACAAGTGGACCAATCCGGCGACGGGAAAGTCCGAGAGAGTGCCGAGGCACGCAGGCGAGATTCCAACAGGAACCGCGCTGAAGATCCTGAAGAATTTGGCTGGGGAATAACCCCGGCCAATTTTCGGGACCTGCGGCCGCATGGTAGAACGAACTCTTTTTTTGAAATTTCGGACTAAAAGATATAAAGCGATGAAGAAAGTTATTGTTGTGGTTTCCCAGGCTTCTGACGGGTCTTACTGGTGCCGCACGGAGCAGGACGTGTATGAGTGCGGTCTGAACGGCACAGGGCCTACCGTAAAAGCCGCCAAGGAGGATTTGGCCGCCTGTATGGAAGAGGCGAAGGAGGAATATGAGCAAAGCGGCAGAAAAGCCGCTCCCGTAGATTTCCTTTACCAATATGACCTCCAGTCGTTTTTTGAATACTTCTCGTTCCTCAACGTAACTGAAATCGCCCGCAGGGCCCATATCAATCCCTCGCTGATGCGGCAATACGCCCGCGGCATCAAGACAGCAGGAGAGAAGACCTACGCCCGTTTGTCGGAATGTATGGACCATATCACAGAGGAACTACAGGCAGCGTCTTTCCGTGACGTCTGACCCGCTTCATGATAATAAGAACTTCCGAAGCCCTGAGCCGTGAGGCCCGGGGCTTCTCTTTATCCCCCGTAGATACCCATCAGCGCCTTCGTTTTGATTGCTTAAAATAAAGGACCGTTTAAAGCAAAAAAAGGCCGAAGCACCCAAGGTGTCGGCGGAAGAGGCGAGGAAGCGGTTTGAGAGATTGACGAGCTAATCAAGAAATGGATTGTATCCGTTATTATTCTTTTCAAACCAGTCGACATACTCTTTTAAAACTGAATAGATCAAAAGACTATAAGACACGACTCCGATGATGATGAACGCGGATACGGCATCAAGCCATCCGTAGTGAAAACAAAGGGGGGCACCGACTGCGGAGATAACTGACAGTAATAAATAGATACACGTTTTCATATATCCTGCTATTTTTCCCAAAAATAATAAATAAGCTATTAAGTTCCAAATAAAGTGACAAAATAGGTCAAATTTACAGTAAAATTGAACATTGACGGCAGAGTGCAGCTTATCACTGTTTCTAAGGTTTTGATTGCTTAAAATAAAGGAGCGTTTAAAGTTACAAGCCTAAATCATGTCAGATGTAACATCGTTTTGACTGCTAAAATAAAGGAGCATTTACAACTAGAATGAAATTAAAAAATTTCGCCCATCAGGGCGCTCGAGAGATTATTTTCTCTGATTACAGTAAAAAAATTGTTAAATAATTGTTTTTGTCGAATTACACTTTTACCTTTGTAGAGAACGCAAGTCTTGCTAACCCAGAATGGATTAGTATCTTTTCGTCTTGAAAGAATAAGAATAAAGTACCGTTTAAAACACTGCCATCAAAATGAACAAGTCTTTATTAATGAAAATAGCGAAAGCTTTTGCGCTATCCACCATGCTCAGCATAAGTTTTTGCCCTTCGTACGGACAGCCGACAAGGGAGATGATTCAAAAAGCGGGAGTGATAAGCGACGCCCTTGACAGTATATGCATCGAAGGATATAACCTATACACAGCCGAGTATGTGAATTGGGTGTCGACCGACTCATTGCTGGCACATTTTCGTGTTGAAGAGATAGGCCGAAGTATTATATGTCAGCCAACGAGTGATACATGGCGTGTCGTTTTCACTGACAAGGAGCTGGAGAAATGTCTATTCGAGTTTCGTTATGACCTCGAGAACAAGGAACAGACCATTTTGCTCGATTCACGTCCTATCACTGAGGAGGAGAGAGGCATGTTGGAAAAGAAAAACCTCATGCTTAAAAATGCCCTTGAACAATACGGCGACAGTCTGCGCTACAATCCCAACTACGGACGCCCCAACTTCGACTTTGTCAGAATCGACGCCACCACCACCCGTATGTATATCCTGCAAGGAGTGGAGCGCACAGGCATCATCCCATTCGGCAACGACTTCAGTTTTGATTTTGACAATGACTGCAACATAAAAGCATTCCGGCGTTATCACAATTCGTTCATACCCATATCAAATGAGGGTGAGACCGCAATGCATTCTCATTTGAAGGACAATCCGTATATCACACCGACAGACATCTGCAACTTCTTGCTCTATCATGGGAAGATGAAACAGACAGCCGTGTTAAGCACCGCGCTCGACGGCTCTATCTTCTATGATGCAGAGACCCACACTGCCACTTTCTTCACCCATGAAATGATGAAAAAGAAGAGTGAGGAAAACGGTGAAGATGAGAAGAAGGATTGAGTAGGTGAGGCTGCCGGATAGCTGATTCGACAAAACTTAGTTGCAGATTCGACAAAAAGGAATCAAAATCTCCGTCCCATTGATTCCAGGTAGGCGCTATCGGATTGCAAATCAGACAAAACGGAATCAAAATCTCCGTCCCCGTGATTCTTGAAAGCGGCACGCCCGCCGTCAGAACCGTTCTGAGTGTTCAAAATTTCGCATTTTCTGTCCTCTTTTGCAGATTCATCCAACAAAAGTTTGTTGAGCTCCATTGTCTTACCGACATTCTGTATTATCTTTGTGAGTGGATAGGCCTCAAGTTCGCTATTAGGCGTGAGGGAAAAGCATATGAGGAAAATCAGATGGAAGAACTTGACATTGCTGCCGTTTGCATTATGTGTGGCATTCCTTATGCTGTTGGGTAAGTTGTGCGGTCTGACATATAAGCAGATATCAGTTGTGTTCAATCTGTGGCTGCAAGGAGCCGTATTGGTTTTGTCAGCTCTCATGCCACTAATCGTGTCGGCAATCCGTATATGTGGCGGTTTTTCCTTTCTCAGATTGTTGTCGGTTGTCTTTTTTGTCATATATGCTATGGCCTATATTTGGGCCTTCCTGCGAATGCTTCTTCACTACCACTTGCCTGTTGATAGAGCTTTTGACTGTTGCGTCCATGACCTTCAGGTGCTGGCGGAAAAATGGCATACATCATATCAAGTAGTAAACCTGCTGATTTTCGTCATTGCTTTCTTGCTTCTCTTTTCGCTGAATATATGTTTGGGTTATTTTGCTTATCTTAACTTATAACAAAATGAGGTCTTCCAAAATCTACCGATGACAAGACACAAGCTGGAAGAGTCATAAATGAGAAGTGAATGGAAAAAGGGGATAATTATGTCCTCCAAAACATACTATGAGATTGTACAAATACTAGTCTCTTTGAATAGAAGAAGATTAAAAACCGCTGCGCTTTAGAAAAAGGGAATAAAGGTTGAAAAAATTTTTTCTGGGAACTGCTTGGCCATCGATGAAAGCGATAAAAAAGCGCAAGCGCTTCTCAAAAAGGAGTAAAAAGCAGATCAAAGAACAGCCCCCTCCCAGGCACCTTCGGTGCGGATATTGAAAGAAATTCCCATAATGCGCAGAAATTTTCATTTATCAGGAATCAGAGGGGTAGGATGTTTTTTTGCGCTTGCACCGCGTTATGAGCGTGGTGCTATTTTTGCTCTGCCAAATCGCCATTAGATATGCGATGAGGTGAAACATGATATATTCACCATCCAAAAATCAGTAGAGAAAATGGAAAAGAAATCGGTAGAGCAGCAAAACAAAGAATTTATGGAGAATCCCAATATCTCAGAAGAGCACAAGAAGGAGACGCTGAAGATTTGATCCCCGGTATAAGTTGGCGGGGCGTACAAAGGGAGGGGCAGGAAGCTCGCGCTTCCTGCCCCTCTGAACAGTAACTAATAAACAAATGGTTAGAGCTCTATGAGCTTGCCATTCTTTTTTGCTGCGCTCACCCACATGGGCACGACCTCGTCGAGGAAGCGCTGTTTTTTGGCCTTGAGGGCCGGCATGTTGAGTCCGATGTAAGCCTGTGCCTTCTCCTTGGTGGAGATGTCGGGCATGGGCACATCGCCGATGAATCCATGCTTGGCCAGCACCTTCGATATCATGAGGCGTGCCTCCTGCGCCTGCACCAGTCCGTCGCTGAAGAGACGCTGCACCTCCTGCGGTGCGTGGAAGGAAGCGCCGTGCGAAGCGAAGGCGTAATCCCACCTCCACTGGCTGCTGCGTATGAGCTGCAGAATCGGTTTCATCTCCGCCTCTGTGGCCCCCTTCTCCCAAGCGAACTTCGCCTCGATGTGAGCGGCGGCCAACTGCTTCTCCAGTTTGGTGCGGCTCTCGCGCGTCATGCGCTGTCGGTCGTAGACATTTTGGCGGAGCACCTCAGCATCCTGCCGGTGGCAGGTCTGGCAAGTGCGGTCGATGTGTGCGAGCGGCGAGGTGATGCGGTGGTCGGTGAACTTGACACCGCCCTCGCTCTTGTACGGCATGTGGCAGTCGGCGCACGACACGCCCCTCTGTCCGTGGATGCCCTGGAGCGCCATTTCATAGCCCGGGTGCTGCGCCTTGAGGATAGGCGTCTTGGAGAGCGGGTGAATGTAGTCGTAGAATCCGATGCTGTCGTAGTATTCCTCGGCCGCCTCGCAGGTGAGTCCCTTGTCTTGCGGGAACATGAGGTAGTTGGCCTTTCCCGGGTTGTTGGCATCATCCTTCTTGATGAAGTAATACTCGGTGTGGCACTGTGCACAGACGAGCGAGCGCATCTCCTGGTGGCTGGCCTTTCTGACATCCTTTCCGGCCCTTGCCCACGCCTCATAGAGAGCAGGGCGTGCCGGTCGGAGGTCCATGGTGCGTGCGTCGTGGCAGTCGGAACATCCCACCGTGTTGACCACTTCGCTTCCCAGGTCGCTCCACTTGGCGGCATAATAGTTGGTCGGATCGAAGACCGACTTCGAGTTGCTCATTTCCCTCATCATGCGGGGCACGTCGGGTCCTTTGCACGTCCAGCACGTGGCCGGCTGCATGTCCTCGTCGCCGTCGATGCCCGGGTTGCCCGTACGCAGAATTTTGCGCAGGTCCTCGATGCAATGTTTGTGTCCGCGCGGCGTGTTGTAGTGGCGTGAGAAAGCATATCCCGCCCAGAGAATGACCATTTCCGGCCTGTCGGCCAGTTCGTCGGTTTCGTTCGATGCGTTGTACATCGAGTGGAAGGTTGTGTCCTCCGTCATGGCCCACGTCTCATACTCGCGCGGGTAATCGGCCTTGAACTTCTCGTTCTGCGCTACGATGGAGTCGTTGAACACCGAGCGTTTGTTGTTGAACACGCTGGCCACCTCGGCCCTTCGCTCCATGAGCGACGAGACGAGCAGTCCGAGCAAGAACACTACGACCATGGAAGCCCCGAAGAGCACCCATCCTTGCCATTTTTTCAATTGATTTGCCATAATGCTTTATTTTGTTTTTGTTTCTGTCAGTGATAGTTGAATCGCATGTGGAGCGCCCGTTTATTTGCGCATATTCTGCAGCCACTCCGGCACAGGGCTTGGCGGCAGCGGTACCTGCGACTCGGCTGCCGGTGTGGCCGAGAGCGAGTTCATGCCTCCGTGCGGCACATTGCGGTGGCAGTCCCAGCACGCCTTTCCCTCTCCCACTTTTGCCTTCATGTAGTTGATGCGTCCCGTCTTGACGAACTCCTGGTTGAGTTGTGCGTGACAACGGATGCAGTTCTCCATGATGACCTGTGCCGAGCCGTCCTCGGCCATGATGGCCTGTCGCTCCGACTTGGTGACGAAGTAAGCCACATGTTTCATGCCGTCCATGGCCTTGAAGGCATATTTGGAGAGCACACTGGTGTGCGGCACATGGCAGTCGTTGCAGGTGGCACCATTGCTCTTGTCATCGATGCGTCCGTGCGATGAGCGGCTCCACGAGGCATAGTAAGGCGTCATGATGTGGCAGTTGACACACGCGGCCGGGTCATCGCCCAGATAAGTATGCGCTCTGAGCAGATACATGAAGAGCGCGCCCAGTCCGACGAGCACCCCCGCGCCGACGAGGAGCCCCACCTTCTGCCTGAAGGAGAACATAGCCGAAAGGTTGTCTAATATCTTCATAGTAATGGAATGGTCATTCTTCGGCCCAAATCTACTAATAAATGAGGATACAAAGCGGTAACAAATGTTACTCTAAATATATAATAAATGTTAAACGGACACTTTTGTGCACGAAAAGGGCCTATCTTTGGCGCAAAAAGCGAAAGAAATGGATATAGACACTTTAGAAGGACTGAAGCGCTGCCAGCTTTTTGCCGGTCTGACCGACGAAGAGATTATCTCCCTGGCCCACCAGGTGCGCTACCGTGTGTTGCGATACCGCAAGGGCGAGTTGTTCACCCTTGCAGGTGCGGTGTGTCAGCATGCCGCCATCATCCTGAGCGGCGAGATGGCAGCCAAGTTGGTGGCCCCCACGGGCCGCATCATCCAGATGAGTCTTCACCACTCGGGCAACATGCTGGCCCCGGCGTTTCTTTTTGCGCGCGACAACACCTACCCTGTGACGGTGGAGGCGCAGAGCGACTGCCAGGTGTTTCGTATGCACCGCGACGACATGACGGCGCTGCTGGCAGCCGATGCCCGTGTGAACATGAATTTTGTGCGAATCTTGTCGAACATCATTTCTTATCTCACGAAGAAGGTGAGTGTGATGTCGATGAATGTGCGTGAGAAGGTGTGTCATTATCTGCATGAGGAGATGGTTCGCCAACATTCGGTGCTGCTCACGCTGCCGCTGTCCCGCCAGGCGCTGGCGGACACTTTCAGCATACAGAAATATTCGCTGCAGCGGTGCATGAGTGAATTGAAGGCGGATGGGGTGATTGATTTTGAAGGGCGCGCTGTGCATATTCTGAAGCCTCAGGAGCTGGAGGTTTAATCTTGAATTGTTATTCGGAAAGAAATACTCATAATTGACAAAAATTTTTCATTTATTTTTTAACAGAAATAACCGTAATTCACGTAATTATTCATTGAATTTGGAAAGAAATTTCCGTAATACGCAGAAATTTTTGGAATCAAAATCTCCGTCCCCATGATTCCTTTTTCTGAAGCCTCAGGAGCTGGAGGTGTAATCTGAACAGAAATTATCGTAATTCACGTAATTGTTCATTCGGAAAGAAATACTCATAATTGACAAAAATTTTTCATTTTTTTAACAGAAATAACCGTAATTCACGTAATTATTCATTGAATTTGGAAAGAAATTTCCGTAATACGCAGATATTTTTGGAATCAAAATCTCCGTCCCCGTGATTCCTTTCCTTTAGAATAATAAAATCAAAAAACGCTGCGCTTTAGAAAAAGAAAAAAAGGATTAAAAACTTGCAAATACAAATGTGGTGCCGACTGGCCACTTCTTAAAGCGGGAAAAAAGCGCAAGCGCTTCTCAAAAAAAGAAAGAAAAAGTGATCATCGAGAACCGTCCCAGATAATCGGTCCCCGATGATCGAAATGCCCCGATGATTGCTGTGTGCAGAGACCCCGCCCCTGCCCCGCCCCTACAAGGGGCGGGGAGTGAAAATTGCAGCGGGGAAGGGGATTTGCAGCGGGGAGCGAGAGGCTGCTATTAGTTCTTCACGATGACTTTGCGTACGGAGCCGTCGGACAGGCGCACGATGTTGACACCGCGGTGGAGGGTATCCACACGTCGACCATCGATGGTGTAGAACTCCTTGGCAGACGATGTGGCTGTTTCGGTCATCGGGAGGACGACTTCCGAGGCTTCTCCCACTTTCACTTCCTCCACATTGACCACCTGACCGGTCTTCGTGTTGAAGACGATGGCCACCACCTTCAGCTGCTCAGGATCCTGCAGCAGTTCGTTGGCGGTGAGGTCAAAGGAGTGCGTGAACGTCTGCTTCTGTCCGGCCACGAGCGGCGCCACAATCGAGCCCTCGATGCCCTTCTCCACGCCAGCGGCGGCGATGGGCACATGGTTGTACGGCCAGTAGAGATACTCGTCGGCCTCGATGAGCACCTGGATGTCAGGATCGTCGCTCAGCTGTCCGCTGTTCTTGTACGACGAGTAGTAGTTGTGCTGGCGCCACTTGCTTCCCGAGCCCGTGAGTCCGTCCTCCACGAGGATGAATCCCAGTCCATAGGAAGCCTCGTCGCTGTTGACGAAGAACGTGGTGGCCGCATTGACGGTGACCGTCTTGGTGCTCTCGTCGAATGCCGAGCTTTCGATGGCCACTGAAGCCTCGGTGAGTTTCTCGCACTCCGCCTCAATCACCTCGTCGAGTCCATATCCCGAAGTCTTGAATCCCATGTACGGGTCGGTTTCGAAGGCCCTGTTGATGAATGACGTGGGGAATCCGAGCACCTGGCTGAGAATCGGTTTGTAGTCGGCTATTTCCATCACGTCGTTTCCATGCACGGCCACTGCCACGAACTTGCCCGGGCACCTTTCCTCTGAGAGTTGCAGTCCCAGTGTGCCGCGCGGGCAGAATCCGCACCATGTGCCGGTGAACTCCTCGACGAACGTCTTTCTCGGGAAGGCCTGTGAAAGACCTCTGAGCACGCCCTTCGCCACGATGGCCTCTCCGGCTTCGTTGGCATTGCCGTTCACCTGGCTGATGGTGATGTTCACGTTGTAGTCTTTCACGGTCTCGGGCATATCCACAGGCACCTGAATGGTTCGGTGGTTGCCGAAGGGCAGCGCCGGGTCGAGGTCAATTTGCCGTGTCACCACTGGCTGTCCCTCCACCTCGACTGAAGCCACGACAGCCGTTACATCCATACGTCCGTTGTTTTCCAGGTTCACCGGAACAGATGTCGGCTGGTTGCTCAGGGCGAGCAATTCGCCGAAGTCGGCAGCCTTCACGGCATAGTTGACGAACTGTTCGGAGACGCTGACCGGCTGTATGGCCGCGTTGACTATCTCACCCGTGTTGGTATTGAAGAGCAGCGCCACCACTCTGAGTTGGTCGAGATGTTGAGCCAACTGATTGAGTCCCAGTTCGAAGGAGTACGGATACGTCTGTGTCACCCCTTTGACGATAGGTGCTGAGATGCTTCCGGGCAGTCCGTAGTCGATGCCAAAGGCTGCGATGGCCACATCGTCGAACACCATGTCGGTGATGGTGGCCGGCTGGTCGGCCCAGTAGTCCAGGTTCTTGTCGTTCTCGTCGTAGAAGCCCGTTCCCCTCCAGTAGGCGAACATATTGGTCTGCTCCCATTCAGTTCCCGTGCCCGTCAGACCATCGGCCAGGAGCACGAATCCCAGAGCGTAGGGTGCATCGTCTCGGCTGTAGTTGAACGCCACCTCGGTAGAGAATCTGATTTCGCCGTTGCTGTCCATCTGCGGCTGCGTGAGGTTTATTGAAGCCTCGGCCACCGCTTTCTGGTCGGCCGCCACATCCTGGTTCATGCCGAATCCCACGCGCGGCTGCACCGAGCCATAGTAAGGATCGGCCTGCACCATACGGTTGACGAGTCCTGAGGGTGCGAGTCCGATACGGTTGAACACTCCCTGATACTCCGGTATGGCCATGGCATCAGTTCCGCCGTGGACCGAAATCCAGATAGCATCGTCGGGATACTCCTCCTTGAGCAGTTTCTTTCCGCTGATGCCCCTTGGCGAGGCACCCGCCCATGTGGCGGTAAACTCCTCGTAGACAGTGCGGTGCGGTGCCGAAGCATCGAGTGTGATGAGCGTGCCCGACGCTGTCTTGTAATTGTCGGCCGCCTCATTCTCCTCACCGTTCACCCGTGTGATGGTGACGACTTTCTGCACGCTACCCAGCGACGGGTCGGCATAGAGCGTGACATACTCCTTCACGGCGCATCCATAGCCCATGAACGGCTTTTCGAGGGTCATATGCCGTGTGAACTCCACCTCGCCGTTGGTAGAGATGGTGTACTCCACCTCGGAGATGCCCCTGGTGCCATAGTTGGTGAAGGTGAGCGGCACGGATACCGAGTCGTTTCTCACGGTGATTGCCTCGCCGAAGTTGGACACTCTGACCGAGTTTTTCTGGTAATCGCCGCCGACGAGCACCTGAATGGCCATTTTGCCGTATCCCTCATAGTTGAAGTCGGTCCAGTTGCGCCATGAGGTAGTCGATTTCATATAGTTGGAGCCCTTCACCTCGTCCCAGTCGTCGGTGGTGAGGATGGGGAACGCCTGCTGCGAGCTGTAGTTTTCGGTCTGTGTGACGGAGAATCCCACGTAGACCCCGCTCTCAGTGATGGTATAGGGTGTTTCGAGGAGCACCTCGGTGGGAGCATGCTCCTGGAGGTCGGCAGAGGGTACTTCGATGCGGCAGATATCGGCGTCGTCAGCTTTGGAGGGCAGCGACGAAGCGAGCCACACGCTTACGTTCTGGAGAGTTTCGGTGCCTTGCACGACGAATCGCACGGCCCTAATCTGGTGTCCCACGAGCTGTGTGTTGGTGCCATAGATTTGAATGGCGCAGTCGTAGGTTTCGTTTTCGCCGGAGCCCATACCGAGCAGGTTGTCGGTGTCTTTGTAGTAGCCCCACCAAATCTCGTTGTCGTTGGGGTCTACGCCAGCCGAGGCCATCGACGGCCACAATGAGGCGAGCGCCATCAGCACGAGGAGGCTAGTTTTTCTGAGCGGATTCAGATTGGTAAAGATGCTCATGATAGTAAAGTTTTTAATAGTGGATGTTTTTTTAAGGTATCTGTTGGCAGTGCCAAAAAGAGAGGTTAATAATCGCTTCGCGGGTGCCGTTATGGTCGGCACATTAACAATTGCACAAATGTAAGAAATTCAGTGGAAGATAATTCAACAAAATAAGGTAAAATAATTTGAGTTAAGAATAATTGACGTTTCAAAAAAAAGGGTTTTCTTGAACAGAAATTTACGTAATTCACATAATTATTCATGAAAAGGAAAGAAATTATCGTAATGCGCAGGATTTTTTCATGATTCGGACAGTAATTAACGTAATTCACGCGATTATTCATGAAAAAGGAAAGAAATAGTCGTAATGCGCAGAATTTTTTCATGATTCGGACAGTAATTAACGTAATTCACGCGATTATTCATGAAATAAGGAAAGAAATAGTCGTAATGCGCAGAAATATTACAGGTTTTTTTCTGAAAAAAACGGGATTTGGCATGGGGGGTGGAGAAGTTTATTTACCTTTGTAAAAGATTAATTCAAAAAAGAAAAGGTAGAAGAAATGAAGACATTAGGAAACATTATATGGTTGGTGTTTGGAGGAGTCGAAGTGGCTCTTGAGTATCTGGTGGGCGGTGTGGCGCTGATGATAACGATTATCGGCATTCCGTTCGGCCTGCAGTGCATCAAGATGGGCCTTCTGGCCCTGTGGCCGTTTGGCTCAAAGGTGGTGAAGAAGGAGCATCGGCACGGTTGTCTGGACGCTTTCATGAATGTATTGTGGTTTTTCGTGGGGGGTGTGTGGATATGGATGACCCACGTGCTCTTCGGCTTGGTCTTCTACATCACGATTATCGGCATACCTTTTGGTAAGATGCATTTCAGGCTGGCCGGACTTGCGCTTACTCCCTTCGGCAGAGAAGTGGTGTAGAGGCGGAATTGTTTTCCTGAACAGAAATGACCGTAATTCACGTAATTATTCATTCGGAAAGAAATACTCATAATTGACAAAAATTTTTCATTTATTTTTTAACAGAAATAACCGTAATTCACGTAATTATTCATTGAATTTGGAAAGAAATTTCCGTAATACGCAGAAATTTTTGGAATCAAAATCTCCGTACCCATGATTCCTTAGAATAATAAAATCAAAAACCGCTGCGCTTTAGAAAAAGAAAAAAAAGGATTAAAAACTTGCAAATAAAAATGTGGTGCCGACTGGGCATTTCTTAAAGTGGAAAAAAGCGCAAGCGCTTCTCAAAAAAGGATGAAAAAAGTGATCATCGAGAACCGTCCCCGGTGATCACAAAGAGCCTGTCAGGTTGTGAGGTGAGGTGTCCGATTGTGAGGTGGGTGTTGTGTGGTCCACTCCGTCCATTTTTTAATAAATAGTAGGCTAGTGGGGGTTGGTTCTGATATTTTTTGTATTTTTGCAAAAAATATCCATCTCTCAAAGAGCATCTCCCCACCCACAGGTGGAATCATACAATAAGGCTTAATGAAAAATACTGATACACATTAATAAAAACGTTGCACTATGAAAAGACAATTATTACTGGGACTATTATTCATGCTCCTGGCACCTATACCTGCGAGTGCGAAATATGTCAACTTGATTGTGGATTCTCCCGATGGTTCCATTGAGTTGTACAAGGACATTTTCTCATTAGAAGGAGGGACGTATTGTGGTTTGCAATCCTTTGAGATTGGGGCTGAAAATGAGAATGCGGACACCTATTTTATTCATGGCCTAAGATATGAATTTGACGACAATCTGGCCAAGACACGTCTTCATGCGAATCTTTCCGACATCCGGATTAAGGTCTATGCAGCCCTATATAATGAATATGGCATGGTCTATGACGAACGAGGTTCTCTATTATTTGACACAGGCGACGCCCAGACATCCGAATTCGTTTCAGATGAAATAGACCTCTCCGGAGCCACAGTAAGCAGAGACGATGAGATTAACTATTACATCGATGTGTATAAAAAGCGTTCCGTCGATGTGGCATTCCTGGGCGAAGGACTCTCTGTAGAATTGCGAGACAATCACAGTATTCCCCTTTGGGTGGAAGATTATTACACATCACATGCCAATTTGGTTTCTATTGACAGCCATAAAACTTTGGAAGAGCAGCAAGGTCCGATGACAGATATCACCATGGAAGGCTATTACAATGGACAAATGACATTATGCATCAACGGTTTTGACTGGCCGGCCAATGACACCAGTCTGCTCCTTATTATCGATGGTGATACGGTGAAGGACTTGAGAACTTATCGTGAAAAGCACGATGAATACAACGAGGGGAATTTAAGGCGTCCCGTTAAGACTGTGACATACAATGGGGTCGACATCCCGTTGAACAAGCCGAACACTACTGTCTACGCAAAAATAATTGACGTGACCAATGAATTCGAAGCATATCCCTTTACCTATAGAATCGACACAAATGGTGCCACCTATGTAAAGAGTGTGGACAAGAACTATTCTGGAAATCTGGAACTGGAAGCAGAGGTAACGGGTAATTATATCGGAGGAAGGAAGGTCGTAGGCATTGATGACCAGGCGATGCTAAACTGCAAAGGCATCACATCATTATCCGTACCCTCTTCTGTTTCGACCATTGGTGTCAATGCCCTTTCGGGCATGACCTCATTGGCCCGGATAGAAGTCGATTCGGAGAACAGGAATTTCAGTTCTGCTGATGGGGTTCTCTTTAATAAGAATATGTCAGCTCTCATACAATTTCCTATTGCAAAGGCAACACAATATGAGGTGCCAGGAGGTACAACATCCATCGAAAGAGACGCCTTCTATCAAAGCAAATTAACCTCCATAACTCTGCCGACGACGCTGACCGCCATTGATTATGACGCATTCGGCTACAGCAAGCAGTTGAAAGAAATAGACCTACCCGCATCAGTTTCAACACTTGGTGAGTATGTTTTCGACCATTGCACGGGGCTGACGACAGTCAATCTCCCAGCTATCAAGAGGCTTCCCAAATATGCCTTCAATGCTTGCACGGCCTTGCAAGCCATCGTTCTTCCCAAAAGTTTGCAAGAGATAGGAGACAATGCGTTCAAAGGTTGCAAAAAAATAACTGAAGTGAAATGCTTGATGGCATCACCTATTCCAATGCCCGACAATGCCTTCACTGCTGAAGTGTACAATAATGCCACGCTGCAGGTGCCTAGAAGTGCGAAAAACTCGTACGAGGCAGCAGACGGCTGGAAGAATTTCAAAAATATTGTGGCAGACCCATTGATCCTCTTCGACGATGACAACGTGAAAGCCATCTGTGTTGCCCACTGGGACACCAACGGCGACTCTGAGATAGATCTGGGCGAAGCAGCTGCAGTGACCAATCTTGGCGGCGCTTTCACCGGGAATAAAGACATAAAGCATTTCAATGAGCTCCGCTTTTTCACTGGCCTGACCAAAATTGACGACAACGCATTCAAGAGTTGCAAATCACTGCAGTCGGTTGTTGTTCCTGCCGGCGTCAAGCAAATTGGCAAATCGGCCTTCTACTCTTGCTATGAACTTACAAGCATCGTTTTGCCGGAGGGTTTGGAGGAAATCCATGACTATGCCATCGGCGCCTGCATAAGGTTGACCAAGATTGAGCTCCCGTCAACTTTGACCACCATTAAGACCAGAGCGTTCTATTATGACAGGCTATTGCGCGACATCACCCTACCCGCTTCCGTCACAAGCATCGGCAACTATGCTTTCGCTTCAAGCCCGTTGACCTCGGTTACCGTCTACATGATGTCGCCTTGCGCTATTGCAGCGAATGTCTTTACGGACGACACCTACAACAAGGGCACGCTGAATGTGCCTTTCGGCACTTCCACCTTGTATAAAACCACCAATTATTGGAGCAAGTTTGCCAACATAAAGACGATGACCAACCAGGTTTCCATTACTGCGGAACCGATTTCCATCATAGCCGGCGAAAGCGGCGACTTGGTGTTGAGCCTGGAGCAAGGTTTGCCTTTGGTATCCTTCCAGTTTGATTTGACACTCGTCGACGGCATCACGCTTCAGAATGCCTCTTTGATACCCTCGTCCGACTTTGTCGTCAGCACCGCGAAACACGGTTATAACTGCTGGCGTATTTTGGCTTACTCGCCGACCAACACACCCATTGAAGACAATGTAGGAGACCTGATTTCTCTCAATATAGCAGTTGAGGAATTGCTCGCAGCCGGTTCTAGAAAAGCCTCCATTACCGACATCACCTTGACATCTCCTGAAGGCAGCAATCTTATAAGTTATTCACTTGCCCCCATCACCACCACGATTACTGTGGTCGACGCAGAAGTGACAGACGCTGGGAAGGGCGATGTGAATCTGGACGGTGCTGTAAATGTGCAAGATATCGTGGTGCTCATCAACCACATCTTCGGAAAAACGCCTAAGAAGTTCAGCTCGGCCAACGCTGACGCCAATGGTGACGGGAAAATAAATGTCTCTGATATTTCTACAATTGTAAGCCTCAGCATGCCCAGCAGCTCGACTAGCGCCGCACCCGCCCACGCACCGGCCGCCAGTCTGGCTTCCATGACATGGGACACCACCGACGGCCTCGCCCTCACCATCGACGATGCCACCACATACGTGGCCGCGCAGATGGACGTGACAGTCGACGGCACGCTGCAGGTGAACAACATCACTGCTGCGGATGGCCACACCCCCGTATGGCAGAAGACTGGTGAGAACCGCTACCGCGTCCTGGTGTTCTCCAATGCGAATGACACCTTCTCCGCCTATGGCCCGCACCTCATCTTCGACGTGCAGGGCGAGGGCGAGATTGCCCTGAGCAACGCTCTTCTCGTTGACGCTGCCGGCGATGGTTTCAATGCCGCAGCCTCGTCGACGGGCATCACGACAGGCATCGCCGCCATCACCACCGAGCTTTCGGCTCCTGCTGATGTCTACAGTGTGAGCGGCCAGCTCGTACGCCGTCAGGCTACCTCGCTGAAGGATCTACCCACAGGCATCTACATTGTGAATGGAAGAAAAATGGCGGTGAGATAACCATGCCATTTCTCTCATGAATAGGATGAGGGTGTATCAAGTCGTCTTGATACACCCTCAACTGGTTATTAGAATCACAATCCCCGTTCCCGGGATTCCGTCCCTGGGAATTAGGATATGATAAAAAAACGCTTCGCTTCGAAAAAAAAGAAAAAGATTGAAAAATATAATTTTGAGGAAGCGGATGGACAGCCGAAAGCTGGAAAAAGACGCAAGCGTCTCGGGAAAAGGAAGAAAAAGGATGAGGGAAAGGAATCAAAATCTCCGTCCCCATGATTCTAAGACCTAAAATCCGCAGATAATTTTCAAAGGTCTAATTTTGCCGCCATTTGAGACATGTCTGTCTGTTTTTAGCCATACAAGCGTGTAATCCGACCGACCATGAGCCAGTTTCCCCTTACCCCGTAAGG